>Ga0123353_10005652_pt1 | contig 16475 bp, 18 predicted proteins | sample TergutLab28metaG_3_FD_92763 | JGI IMG/M metagenome (GOLD analysis project Ga0123353, IMG submission 92763) | Labiotermes labralis P3 segment gut microbial communities from Petit-Saut dam, French Guiana - Lab288 P3 | ecosystem: Host-associated > Arthropoda: Insects > Digestive system > Gut ... | reverse complement strand
TAAAAAAATAAACTAAAACTTTGTCGGAGAGCTTAGAGGGTTTATTATTTTAGCTTACTGAAACAAATTTACTGATACAATAGCTGAAGTGTTCAACTCCGACCCTACTGAAAACACGCTGCTCGTCCATTAAAATTAATTTTTTTGGCGCTGTCTGGGAAAATTCTTGCTGTTAATTGCGAGGTAGTGTGAAGCAAATACGCACTGTGTGGGGTCAATTACAGAGTGTTTCAATAAGCAGGTCCTACTAGTAGAAACCGACGCACGTGAAGGTTTATTTCCATCACAGTTTTTAAATTCTCCAAACCGTAAATCTTTATTACTTGTCTGAAAACAGGAAATGGTTATCGTGGGAAAAGGCTTGCTCATTTCAAAACATGATATAGATCATTTGCTGCTAACACGATTCACGTCACTGACGTGTCGGTTCAAACTACATATTATATGTTTTTGTATAACATAGTACAACTCCTACCTGGGATGCCATTAACTGCAGGTCAGATCACGTAAATGGGCAGAGGGTCAGGAGGGTGGGAGGGAACAAGTTGGCGAAGTGGGAAGGGAAGAGAGGGGAGGAAATGGCTCTCTAATTAATGAAGTGAGTACGAAGACTTTTTCTTTAAGTCGACCTGATGCTAAGTAGGTACAGTCTGGTGACTATGAAGACCTTCTCCATCACTATAAATTGGACTGTTAAGATTTTGTTCTCTGCTGTACAAATATAAGTGACCTGCTGAGGGGCGGGTGTTTGGGCATGCATTCCCGATGAAGGCACGAATCATGTCTTTGCCATGTTGTTCAAATCGACCTTGCAACCCCCCCAGTTTCTATATTACGTAAACCTTCTCACAGAAATAACGCCCGAAAATGAAGTTGGGATATTACTCTGTCTGGCGCAGATATTAAGAATCCATGAAGCCTTACTTCTACTACTCCATACATACCAACATGCATTAGTTGGGCACAAAGGCAAATTAACAGTAGGAGCGTATGCAATGAAAACCATTACAAGATCGGCTAGACTGCAGAAGGCGAAACTTGCACATTAAAAGTACAGTTGACTTCTTTTTGCACAATCCCTCTTGAAACGTCACATTTGGCTAGCTAGTTAAAAATTTCCCGCATTTTATGAAAGGTGAAATAAAACTAGCTTCCTACAAAAGCCCACAAATGAATCCTGTCCTGAGAGAAACAGATTTATTCCTCACCCCTTCATTCTATTTTTTAATAACCATTTTTAATATTATACTCGCATGTACGCCTAGGTCTGCCGTGTGGTTTCCATTCTTGAAGAATTTTGCATGACACTTGTATGCCGTTTTCATCACTGCAGGCACTATTTCACGGCAATTTATTCTTTCTCTCGGTGAATAAACATCATATTGGTTTACTTGTAGGCCTATACGTTTGTGTAATGAATCATGGGTTTCCATTAACTTTCCTGCTGCGTTTCTCTGAATGACTCCATAAATTGGTAGGTACTTAATACCGCTCCAGAGAAACATACAGCTCCAGTTTCCTGAATTAAACGAAACAATGAATGTCTCTGCAACATGTATTACCACATGCCAGACCACGTGGTGTTGCAAGTCAGATCCCCACTATAAGAAATTTCATCTCTATGAAGGCCTAAATTTTCATTAATTTTTCGAAACATCATCTTAAATTAAAAAATATTTAGCATATTTTGAATATGGGTGGCAAGGGGCACTGAAGTGCATTCAGTAACATCTCCTATCCAAACCCGATCCTCACCTGCCCGTGGTGCAACCTGCCTCAGTTAAGGAGGCGCTGGGGACAGAGCCACAGCGGTAAAATTGTTTAATCTTCCGCAGAGGAAATTCTGCAGAACATGTCTCTCCAGAGACTAAGAGGTGACAAACCTACCACTGGACTACCTAGCAGTAGGCTAGTAACCCGCCGTAGGGAAATAAGTATGGCTCTCAAGCCCCAATATGAGGAAAACAGGACTGCAAACTTGATGATTGGCTATGGCAAGAAAACGATTAAGAGACCGTAGAAGAAGAAAAATATAATGAAATATGCAATCTCGAATGTAAGGCGAAAAGTTCACAAAGAAGAAGTGGGCAGTATATTAAATGAGAAAAAAATTAAAATAGTAGCACAAAGAGAATCAAAATAGAAAATGAAGGGTACAATGGAAACAATTTATTGAATAGTAATATATAGTGGTGTAAACAGAAGTAGGCAAAAACAAGCGGATGTAATGATTTGGATTAATTATCAGTCAAACACACCTTTATTACGTGCACAAACTCGAGGGAAAGAATAACTGAGGTAAAACTAATTAATGCACTATAAACCCCAGAAGAAGGGAGAGTTGAAAAAAACGAAGACTTTCGTAACCAGTTACAGGCAATATTAAACAAAACTAATAAAAATGATTACATCTTACTCGCAGGTGACCTGAACGCTAGAATAGGAAATTCTGCAATCCATAATATTGTAGGCATCTTGGAACAAGTTTCAAATACCAGTTTTGCCACATACAGGTTTTGCCACATATAACAACATGAAAATAATGAGCTCAATCTATAAACACAAAAATATACATACACATGGCCAGATCACAATTCCGGAACAGTTATAGACTATTTTATGCAAATAGGAAGATATCAGAACTATTCCTAGAAGTGCGAGTTTACAGAGGAAGTGATATTTGTTCAGATCACTTCTTGATTTTGGCTGAATTAGTACTCACACCAAAATGGTTACATTTAACAAAAACACTGCACGAAAAGAAAAACATACGTCTTTATAAAATTAAATTACTCAATGACGAAAGTACACGATAGCTATTCAAACAAATAGTTCAACAGAAACTACAAGGAATTCCAGAAAGAAGCAATAAAGTTTGGGAATGGAAGGATATCAAAACCATAATATCACAGGCAATAGTAAAGATAAACCATCAGTTATCAGAAGAATATATAATTAATTACAGAGTCAGACAAGGCTGCTCTTTATCACCCACTGTTCAAAACTGCATAAATTAAGAATTATAAAATGGAACCAGGTTTACACAAAAAATTACTTTATCAATCAGTACAAAAATAAACACACTGCTTTATGCAGACAATCAAGTCATTCTAGTAGATTCAGAGGATAATTTACAGGATAATTCCTATGTCTTGTAATTCACATTACACAGCATAGAGAAACAACTTGGAAAGGAAATATCACCGAAAAAATCTGAGACGATAGCATTTTTAAGGCAAGATCCAGTTAGATGTAAATTCGTTGTGGGTAACATGTATTTACAATACATAAAGAGTTTAAAATATCTCCTATGAAAATGAAAAATATATCCAACAAAACTAACAAAATTTTTTAAAATGCTGGGAATTCTAAGCGACACTTTCAAACCAACTTTGGTGAAGAATGAAAAATATATTGCACTGGCTTTTCCTCGTCCCTTTATATGGAAGCGAAATTTGGACACTGAGAAAAAAGGATAAAAGAACAACTGACGTCAATCGAGATGAAATTTTTCAGAAGAACAGCGGGGAACACTCTTTTTAACTACAAAAAAAAATTTTTGGAAGAGCCGAAAGCAGAAAAATTTAAAGAGAAAATACGAAAAAACAAATAAAATTGTCCACGGCATGTAACAAGAATAAAACGACAGGACGCCAAAAAAATATGCTGAATTATAGATCAAATGGATGAAGAAGACTTGGAAGACTTTTGAGTAGACTATTAGACGAGGACTAAGCAGGTCTTTCGAGGCTTAACTTGTGACGGATGATGAAAAGGAACTAAGTTTATATATATAAAACATTTCTTTGAATTTCACATGCAGCACATAGCAGTGTCACTGCTCTATAACTACCACATATCATCATGTCCCCTTCCTTATAAACTGGACATATTACGCCACATTTCCACTCATGTGGTGCCATCTCTTCTTCCCATATCTTTAAAATGAGTTCCTAAATAATCTTCTTAAGCTATTTTCTTCCTCCTTTAATCAACTCGGCCGGGATTTAATCATGTCCATTTGCTTCTCCTTTAATTTCAAATTAATTAATTAATTAATATTTAAAAGTTAATTTCGTACCTCACAATGAACAGGGCCTATCTAATTTTCCAAGACCAAGCTGTTATTATTCTTTAGATAAAAATCGCTTTTTTGTTGCGAGAAGCACAAGGAACGTATTACATAACCCGTTTGGAAAAATCCACAGTTTCTGAAGGTCAGAACCAAATAGTACACCTTGATATAACTACGGTTTAAAGGATTAATTCACTTACATGTCTAACGATAATTGTCCCATCACCTCCAAAGTCCTAAACTGAATGTCCTGAACTTCTGTGCATGGATTGCGTAATATGCACATATTTTTAATTCGGCGTGAATGAAAAGAAACATATCGTCCTCGTTTTCCAACTCTGCCATATTAATATCTCCAACGGTAAAAGTGTCGTTTACCAGATAAGCCTATCACAACGACACCGAAAGATTTGGCTATACTTCCTGTAACGGCAAAATTATCACAATTATGGATACTAATGTATAATAAAGTTGAAATATAGAAAGCAAGAAATGAGACACAGAGAAAGATAGTGAGAGAAAATATCATATCAAGAAGAAAAAGAGAGCAGAAATAAGGATGCAAGAAAAGAAGAAAACAGAAGATAAGGGGGAAGAAAGGAAGAAATGAAAAAAACAGAAAATAAGAGGGAAGAAATGAAAATTCGAAGAATGGGAGGAAACGTAAAGCAAATAAAGAAACAAAGAAAGAAAGAAAGAAGGAAGGAAGGGAGAAATAAAGAAGACATGGGAGGAACAGGAAGTGAAGAAAAGAGCAAGAATAGAAAATAGAAGGGAAAAACTTAAATAATACAGAAATGAAAATAAAAGAGAGGAGGGAAGGGCAATAAACAACATAGAAAAAACTAACGTATGCAGGTGGAGAAAATATGGCGAATCTTGAGTTCGAAGATGGCGTTATACACCACGATTTCTCACAGGAGTTTTCAGCATGCAAGAAATACGTTTGTTCGTCAGAGAAGACTCGTTATCTCGCGCAATAGCGTGACAGAAGTGACGAAAACAATCTTCATTCTCCAAACTCATCATAACTTTTTGTCGAACGGACTGAACCATCAAATTATTTGCCACGGTCGGTCCTATCTCCTATAACGGAGCTCCAGTCAGGTACCTGGTCATGCCTTGAAGTTGGTTTCCTGTTCGTTAACGATTGACACCGAACACAATAATTTATCTTTAGCTTATTTGAAAGTAGAAGCTTCTGACCCTGTAGTACGTAAATTAGGTGAGATAAGGTAGACGATGAAAAGGGGACTTTTAATCGTGGAAATGTTTATTTATCAATTGTGAATGATGAGAGTCAAACGATATTTAATAACGTTACGATTTTTATGGTGTGACAGATGTCTGGTGGACAGGTATCAATGTTTCGGAAGAAATCCTTACCTCTGTCCTAAGGATAGATTAAAGAACGCCTCTAACTACGTGACACGACGCCCCAGAAGATGTTAATGTAAATACTTGCCGCCAAAAAAAGTCAGAACTCACAGAGAATTATTGAATCACGATTTGGAAATTATGACACTTTTGTGAACTACAGGTAGAAGATAAGAGAGACTGTGATTTTAAATGCAGAAGAGTTGTGTGACTGTATAGGGCACAGAATACAAGTATTTAAATTCATAACAGTTTTACTTATCTCCACAACATTTCTTATTGATAACAACACAGTCCGCTATCGATGTAGTCCCACACACCTATATTGGGGTACCTTCGCTTAGCGCCCGTGGAAGTTTGTGAAAAGGAATTCTGTATTATATTAAAATTGTGTGACCTTCGGTATAGGACCGAACCTGATACCCAACATTCGCCAAAGAATTTGGTGATACAAATGTACCTAAACGAATTAAATTATATTCGATACAGTACAATTTTACTCTACTCTCACATTTTGCTTTCCATATGTCATCCCAGGTAAATTTCTTGAGGATTTCTTACCATTGCGTAAGAAGAAAGTGACTGAAGGAAGATGGAGTGTTCTGATATTTTGTGGAAATGACTGTGGAGATAAACGTAAAAATAACACTATAAGATATGCTTAATGTTCAAAGTAGAACTAAAAACGAGTACCCTGAATTCTAAGAAGAAGTTACCGTTAAATGGGCTGAAATAAGCTTTGAAAAAATCCGGCATTATTTTGAACAGAATAACAACTGCAAAAACAATGCAAATTGTTGTAGCTCTGGACATTCCTACTTCTGAAGCTGGCGAGTAAAAATACAACAAATTGAGAAGTACTTCACACCAGAGTTCTCAAGTTGTATTTAACATCTATTTACCATTTAAATTCAATTCGAAGATTTTAAGAACGTTACAGAATTTCGACTGACCACAACCATCAACATAAAGCCACAAACTAGAGGAAAAACGAGTGGCTTTGGATAGCACTGAGACTAATCTAATAAAATTATATTATATGTGATTTATGTTTCAAAAGAAATTCCCAGCTTTTTGTGCAACCTTTAAGGTTGTTGAGTTTGTTAAAGTTGTTAATCTATTTGAATTCTTGTAAGATCTCATAAAACAGAAGACCACAATATAAACATTCACGGCTGTTAAGAGCTCAAGAATATAGTACTTCTGCTTGTCAATAATTCATGTCTGTTATATCGAGGTACTTGTAAATTTAATTAAATATGTTGTTATGTCGAAGATACGTTACAAATTTTCATAGTTTCCTTCTTTGAATTTGGTGTTAGGGTTTTCTTATTCTGTGTGTTACGATAGAAGGCACTCTAAATCACATGTATAGAATTTGGGTCCAACTAAGGAATTAACTCCTCTTTTAACACAAGAATGAAAATTTCGCCCCTCATTTTATGAAGGTAGTCCGTTTTTCTTCCTATTGTACGTGAAGTTATCTAGGGCACAGGAACGGAAACAATTGTGGCTTCCCGCACAGAATATGAGAAATTGTTTCCTAAAATTTTGTTGCCAAGGCCCCGATGCGTAGTCACTTTCCCAGTTCTTAGGTCCAGTGTTAGTGTCTGTACACAAATGGACCGTCTTCGCTGTAGTGCTTTAGTGCCCTGAGGTACGACACTCGCATGCATGTAACAACGTATTTATTGATATGTGCGTATATTTGTAGTGGTTTTCTGACGTTTCGGGACAGCATATAAGTTACATTTTCGAGGGGCTTTGAATGCTTAACCCTTGAAGACGGGACCAATAGGTTGTCCCGAAACGTCGGTAAACTACTATCAAAATACGCTGCGCAACATCCCAGAAGAGCGAAGGCCTCAGTTACATCGTAAATCTCGAAAGAACAAAATATTTTCAATAAAAATTTGCAATATTTCTATATTTACTGCATTATTTCTAAGTTTTTTTTTTAAAACTCCCGTCTATTTGCTGTTGTTACTCTTCGTCATTCCACCACAAGTTCAGTAAAACATAATTATCTAGACCTAAATAGGACTTAAAATGGAGAAACGACTACATTTTTGAACAACCATCTTGCATCCTATCATTTGCTTTAAATTATCTCAATTTCACAATTCTTTTATCTGAAAATTATTTTAAAACCGTAATAAAAACAATTTATTTTTCGTTAAAAGTTTGCTAAGACACATTTCTAATTCGATAAATATTTAACAAGTTACGCTTGACATGTCTTGTCGTAAATTATCCCTTGTTTCGAGCGACATTTAAAAAAATTTGAAATGCGTCAATCAATTTTACTAAGCGCCCTAAAGAAAAATTTAATGAAAATTCATTCCGGAGTTATTACATGTAGCCATACAAACCGACATACCTGTCTAATCTAAATTCTTGTTGTAAACGGGTCAATGAACCGAAAAAATTTAACCATGTTTGACGTAGTATTTATTTTATCTTAACTAGAAAACTTAACCCTAAATTCTAAACAAATAATAGTACGTGTTTTTAATTAAAAGAGACCATTAATTTCAATGGACGAAAATGTGATGGAGGCATTTAATGTAAACTGAAGGATGCGTCACTTCTCTGATTCAGCGCGTATCAAAAGAAATAAGATTAGCTTTTCTTGCTATTTTACCGTACAAACCTCTAGTTTCGTCGTTTAAGAGGAGAAACATTTAGCTGCTTTCCTTGGACTACAGTTGAACAAGTTCCCTACTTGATAAGCAATTATAAAGTAATTAGAATTTCTAGGGAAAGACAAGAAAAGATACTTAAAGCCTATTCAAGAGGCAAGGCTGCTTAATGAAATTTCGACTCGAGTTTATGACAAGATTGATTTAACATTTCTTGCAATGATTGATCTTACACCACTTTAAATCCCATTATGGCTTTTAAGATTTGTTTTATTGATATGAAAGATTCGAATTAATTAAATATCAATTACGTACACTGTCAGTGAATTCTCAACGAATATGACGTTATCTGAAACGTCAGATGCATTGGTGTCAACACGCAACGCAAGGGTCATAATTGATCTGTCCGTAGAACCGAAGTTCTGTGAGGATAATCGAGCTATAATTCTGAAGAAAGTAGCAAACAATGTGCCATCTTAATGAAGAGTTAGATATTCTGCACCTTTTACATGCAGTATATTTATGTGTTCCTTATGTTTCCAGTAAATACTTTAACAACATTCGTGGTTAATAATTGCGTGATTTTAATTTCTCGCTGCTGCGTCTCTGAAGATTCATGTCTTCTGGAATATGATGTTGTGTCTTTGAGCGAATAGGAAAATTTATGGTGTTTCGAGGGATCGTAGTGCCTACATCTTTAGGTTCAAGCAGTCCAAATTCTCCGTAACAAAGTTGGCCTGGGTTTAATGTGAGGTAGTAAAGTCGTAAGTATTGCACGGGTGGTTTCCATCCATGTTTCATATTAATCGTTATGCTGCTCTTAACAGAAGAAAAAAAATTTGTTCTGGAAAACTTTAAAAAAGAAACTGATTCACCAACAGAATCAACAGAATAAGTTTTGTGACTAGTGTTTTGAGTAATCACTCCGAAAAAATTAACGAATATATTAGTAGAAGTAATACAATTTTCAGTTCAATCCGAGTTGATTGCTTGCTTTCTGTACAGCCCAAGGACCAATTAGAGAGAAACAGAAACTGTGTACTATATACATAAATAAGACTTAAAAAAGAAACAAGATTAAGCGACGAAATACAGGCATATAAAGGCAAAACATGTAATAAAATTATTAAGTGTGGGTAATGGGCATTACAAAAAAGAGCGCAAAAGAGATAATATAAAACAAAAACAAAAAAACCAGAGTAAATAAGAATAGGGGAGGATAATACCCAGAAGTCTTTCGAAGAATAAGAAAATTCAAGGACAGGGAGAATAAACAAGGATTAATACAGTGAACCATACGGTAAGTAGCAAGTGTAATAAAAATGAGAACCAAACAATATTAGATTTCATTATGTTCTTTAGTAAGATGCCATGGTATTGAAAATGTCAGTTTCTCTATGGACAACATTAGCCGTAGGAACTCATCTGGGTGAAGGACTAATTTAACGCAATGAAGAGCGTATAACTTACAGCAATGAAGAACATAAAGTACCAAGGGGTTTCCGACGATTTTAATGGATGAACGTGTACTGTCTGTACTGAAAATCAAAGAGCAACGGATTTTTTTAGTAAAATTTCCTTGACCAAGCGGGGTAACTTTCCTATCCCAAGATGCGTCTTTGTTGCTTTTTCTTTCAATATTCCTTTCCTTTTGATGGGTTATTTCAGGCACGCCTTCTCAACTTAATGAAGTTTCAAGCACTATGTAATATCTCCATGTTTCTTTGTGTATGTTTAAATTATTTGTTGGGTCTAGGAAATACCTCGCTTTGTTAAGGGCGCATGAGTTGGCACGAATGGGCCTGCTACAACAGGCAACTTCGTGGATTGCCTAGCGACAGTTCAGCACTGACCTACATCCCGTACCTGTATGTTGTACCATTCTTGTGTATTATGTGTCTTATGTATGATGTAATGTGAGTGAAACAGTTCCACAATAGACATGTAATTATGGCGAAAATGTAATATATGGTGAAGGGTTACATGAAATTCTGTAAACAAGCAGCGACTAAGAATGTATAGAGGTGAAGGAGGAGGAAGAGAGTAAAGAAAGAAATGTACAAATAGAAGAGGAAACTGATGATGAGAGTGAAGCAAGTGCAATGTAGAGGGAAGAAGTTTCATACAAAGATGAAGTTACTGCTGCTACATGTACAATTTATCAGACTTTTTTTTTATGTAAGTCTGGAATGCAATAAAGGTACAAAACATTTTTTGTTACGAAAAGGAAAAACTGTAACATTGTTTTAGTTAATCCAGTTTTACAAAGTGACGGAAAAATATTTTGTCAATTTCAGTGAGAAGACAATGGAATAATTCTGTATCGAATTATTTAAGAAAACGAAAGACATGCTCCGTAGTTCAAGCTACAAACACAAAAACAGGAAGGATGTTAGGCCCAAAGAACTGTAGGCGTTTACAGGGATTCTTATATCAGTGGGTCGAAATCATGGAAACGACTATATGTAGACGAAATATGGACAAGTAATAAACCCTTAACACAACTATTTTCACAGCAGCGTTGTCAAAGGTAAAGGGTAAAGTGCACCCTTGTACAGGCACTGAGGCTCTGTACAAGCCGTACGACGCACAGGGGGAGTAGAGGTATAGCTCTGCTCTTTCTTGACCACGGCACTAGGAGGGAGTGAGGGGTCAGCATCACGCCCCGGCCTTTCTTTACTCACGGGAAAGACACGGTACCCATTGTACTGGAGGCTGGGTGGGACCCAGGACCTGTCTTGACAGGTGCGGAAAAACTCGCCCCACCGGGATTTTTTTAAAACTCTATCGTTTATTGAGCGTTTTTCCTTTTTACATTGTTACATGTGTTTGTTCGGTTCTTGTGTTTGTGTGCGTGGTGCCTTGAGATCCGTCTTTCGGGATTCCCTCTAATGACGCAACAGACGAGATCTCTTGGTTCCTTTTCGCTGGCGGGGAGGAGAGTCGCTCTCCTGTCTGTCGTCGTTGAGGGTGTTTCCGTCTTCATTGGTTATTTGTGTTGTATTTGCCCACTGGGGGGCCTTTAAACTACGTCCAGGTAACTGCCTGCAATGTGTCGTCTGGCAGTTTGATTTACGCTTTCCACCTTGCTCTTCTCAAGACGTTTGTGAAACCAAGGAGTGAAAGTCGATTCTGTGTTTGCATCCTGTACGCCACCAGGTGCGCTGTTATCCATATGATTGCAGCGTGTTTCTGAGGCACCCAGAAGTGAAATGTCGGTTGCATCGTCCGTTCCGCCGGTATGTGGGGGGATCCATGCGAAACAGAGCAGCTATCCGTGCTCGTGTCCATTTCCAAATGATGTGGCCTTCACCGCATTCCGTGATTCTGTGTGAGAGTGAGTCGAATTTCCCACAGAGGGTGTAGCGGTCTGTGTCTGCTAAACGCATGGCTGCTAATCGCTCCCGCATTGGGACGATCTAATGGATCACAGTATACCATGCCGATTTTAGGCGTTCGGATAACGAGGCATAGTGTAAGTTGCGCCACACACACACACTCTCATGAGATAGATGGGTGTTTTTGGGTGACACGCAAGTCTGGGGGCCTGCGCTGGACGGTGGTCATTGCGTGTAGCACTCCATACAGTCGTTTCTTGAAAGTTTTCAGTGATTCGGTGTTTCATGGTGGGTTTATGTAAGCCATATCTATAGCATAATGTTTGAGAGAGGCTATCCTATTTGGGATCCTCTTCCCGTGCGGAGGGTTCAACGGGGTGCCGGTTAGTTGCCACCTCTGCATCCATGCCGCTATTACTGATCCTTATAGTGCATTTAGCATCCATAGTTGGCTAAGGAGAAGCGTTCTGCATTTCACCGCGAAGTGAGGTAGTGCCCAGCCACCATGCTCTTTTGTTAGTTGGAGAGTGGTAGCTGGTACGCGGAAGGTGGCGCCCTGCCAGATGTACCAAGTGCATACTGTTGTTAGCTGTTGCGTATATTCTGGGAGTGGTGGTAGGAACTGCGATAGATACGGATTTTTGCTAGTGGGCATAGCTGCACATATTGCACTCTCTGTGCGAGACATAGGTTTCCCGCATGAGCCTTCTGTGCTTGCGTTCCCACCGTCCGTATAATGCACGTCCAACTTTCCTTCATGGAATATTCAATAGTGATTCCGAATGTGACACCTAGTGTTTTGATATGGGTACAGAATGCGATCCCTATGAGAGTTGTCGGCGCAATCCATTTTCCAATGGCAAGTGCTTTAGATTTCTTCGGGTTGAGGGAAGCCCAGTCACTTTCTCATATATTTGTATGGCTCGGTGTATAGTGTCGAAGTCTGTTGGTCGGTTCACGAACACGGTCACACCATCAGCATGAGCGACTACGGCGGTGCGCCACTCACGTTGCCCGATTTTGATTCCTGGCAGTTTGTCTTCTAACATGCAGAGAAGGGGGCGGAGACAGAGTGCATAGAGCAGCATACTCAGCGGGCAGCCCTGCCGAACGGCGCTCCGGATTGTGATGGGCCCCGCTATAGTTCCTTTTATCTGTACGGTTGCCGTTGCGTTCTCATAGAGGGCCTTTATCCGGTCTATGAACCAGAAGATTATCCCATAGCTCTCGAGTATTTGGAATAGATATTGGTGTGATATCCTGTCAAAGACGTTCTGAAAGTCCAGTGTGCAACACATAGAGGGGTGTCTGTTATTTCTGCGTGTGCGATCGTTTCACGTACTATGGATACTGCCTCCAGGATAGAGTTCCCTGGGACGCAGAAAAACTGGGTTGTTTGGAGCTGTTCCTCTAATATCGGGCGTAGGCGGTTGGCCAGAATCCGAGCAAAGATTTTGTAGCCTGTGTTAAGTAATGTTATTGGGCGATATCCGTCTGGTGTTTGTGCGCTGTTGGGTTTCGGTTGGCAAACTATAATTCCGTGTTTTTGTTGTGGGGTGATGTTATGCAGGAACATCTGGTTCAGTACCTCCTGTAAGCCCGTTCGTATGGTTTCTCAGTGTCTTGTGTAGAATTGTAGGCCGATTCCGTGGCTGTGCAGGGCTTTGTTTCGGCTTCCTGTCCGTAGTACAGTGCGGATTTCTTCGGGATGTTAGTCATTCTAATGATTCTGCTTATGTTGTTCGGGGGTGGGAGCGGTCGGATTACGTCCTTCATTGCGGATACATATCTCTCGCCGACTACTATTCGTTTATATTTGTATTGGAGTTGCATAACGAATGTGGAAACGATATATTTGGGCGAGTCGAGGATGTTGCCGAGCGGGTCCTGCACTTGTCGGATCGTCCGTTGCGCATGTCGTTTGCTCATTTTGACGATTTGGAAGAGTGTTGGTTCCTCTCCGTCTATTTTGCCTTGCGTTCTATTGGCAGGCATCACGTTGTTCGTTCGGAGTGTATGTAGGCGTACTACTCGTATTTTTTATTTGTAGTATTTTAGAGCAGGTAGTTTGTCTTCTTGTGGGGTATTGCTGCGAAGGATGCCATATAGGCATTCGTACAGATTTTCCATCAGCCTGTGGCCGTTAAGTTTCTTCCTGGCTCACGAGTTATCTAAGTTTTTTTTGACATAACGCTCCCACCACGAAGTCGCATCCGGGTAATATCGTTTGTGAGTTTTTCATATCGCCCACTTTTTCTGTATCTTCCCTTTAATCCTTTCTTCCTCTTTCAGTGTAGGTTTCATGATTCAACATCCTCTACCCCTGCGCATGATGGGCGTGTCAACAGCTAGGCGTAGTACTACCGCGTTGTGATCCGTGAAGGCTGTTTGTAAGATTTCGGTTCCATGTTCTTTTGCCATCAGTTCTTGACACAAATATAGGCGATCAATTCTGCTGGCACTTGAGGGCGAGTAATGTGTGAACATGGGGTTCACTGGATTTTGCTTAATTGTGTTCTCCAGTGCCTTTCCATGAAGCAGTTCCGCGAGGGTTCTGCTATTTTGGAAATGTCCAATGGTGTCCGCTGGGTCGCGTATACAGTTGATATCTCCCTCTAGTATCATTGTTCCAGTTGCGGTTCGCAACAGATATGGGATTTCTCTGTTGTAAAGATGTTCTCTGTCGTTGTTTTTCGCGGTGACAGATTGTACGAACACGTTAATCAGCCGTACACCTCCGAAATCAGCGACAAGGCACGCCCTGGTGACAGGGCGGTAATGTTGGTTAGGTTGATCTTACTTCTCGCCACGAATGCTGTTCCTGGCATAGTATTTCCTATATTTAGGTTCGTCACGTAACCTGGCACATTCATTGTCTCTAGGCTGGTTACTTCTTGCACTAATAAAATGTCGAGGTCTTGTCGGTATAAGAAATATTCGAACATTCCCGCCTTCGCACGTTTTGATATGCCATTGATGTTGAATGTGGCTACTTTCACCGTTTCCATTCTTTATCGCGATTGGGGTGGAGGGGATAGTGTGATTTGTTTTTGTGGTTTCTAGTTCTTTTGTGCTGTCCGTCGCGTTGTGCTGCGTGTCCGCTCAGGCGGCTGCTCTCCTGGCTTCTCGAATCGCATCTTTTTGAATTGTTTCAGGCTGAGTTTCGTTTCCCCTCTTGTCGCTTCCACATCATGCTGTGTTGTTCCTGTGTCTATGTCATCCGTGATTAGGTCACCCCTGTCGCTTTCTATATTCGAGGTCGCTATTTGTTGTACTCACCTGTTCGGTGGCTGATATTTGTTCGGCCTTGTCCTGCTGGGGTTCTCCCCCTTTGGGGGTGTTGTTTGCGGCTATGTTCGCATATGTTGGTGTTAGATCTTTGGACATTTTCTTTCCTCTTCTCTGTTTCTTGGGACAGATTTGATACATGTGGCCTATTTCTTCACACCCATAACATGTTAAGGGCTGGCCTTCGTACGATAGGAGCACCCTGTGCCCGGCGATGGTCAAATGGGACGATATATGTTGGGTCAGCGTCATTGTAACCTACCGTATGCAGTTTGCCACTGCGTATCTCTATGTTCGCGACCACATTTCGTCGAGCATTGTCACGACTTTGCCATATTGGGCGAGATTGGACCTCAGTGATTCATCGGGCTCTTCTGGTGGTAAGTTCGCAATCCGTATTTTTTTTGTTCCCATCCCAGCCATAGCAGTACTCATAATCGAGATTTCTCCATTATTGTGTCTATATTCCGCGTTTCATCACAAGTCTCGAAGTAAAAATGCGTGTCCGCCAGTTTTATGTAAACTTGCCGTTTCGGGCCGTCGATCTGGAACATGTTCACCGTCTTTTCGGGGATCCGTAGGGTGTCATGGATTCATTCGTGGATGTCATAAGCTTTGATCTTTTGGCTGGCAGAGTCAAATGTACACGCTACCGTGTTTTATCGTTCAGCCACGTTTACGTTTACAAATTTCTCCTTCACACACACTCACTGCTACTGAATCTTTTCACTCCGCACTCGCTCGCTTAACTGCCTTTCACTTTCCGTTTAGAAGGCTCACTTTACTCCGCTCACTACCTTCCTTCTCGGAAGCTCTCAGCAGATTCAATTCGATTCCCGGACCGACCAGCCCATAGCCAGTCGTTATATCGACTAGGCTATCCGGCCCACACCGTTGTCAAGGGGACGTGTAAATCCAGCTTTCGATTCTTAAAATTTGATAGTTCTGAAAAAGGAAAATCCCGTAGGCGCAACACATGACAAATTGGAGGCACTTAGTTCCAATTCTGGCCAGCTTTCTCAAGCTTGTAAAAACTAACCGCCAGGCTGTAATTTAGCTGTAGACGAACCGGCTGTCAGTACTTAGACGGGATTGAGTTTATTTACTGTGTACATAAAAGCAAGCCAGGACGATAAGTTTTGAAAATATGTGTTTGTGACAAACTGCGATAGCGCATGTTTTCAAATTTGCAAGTACACACTGGCATGACTGATGTTTAAAGCTACGGCAGTCATAGAAAACAGGTGACTATGAACATAGAGGAACCCTGTTTTGGTTCTTGAAGGGATACTTCTGTGACAAATATTTTGCGTTAGGAGCACCGGCTGAAGTCCTGTTAAATAAATAAATAAAAAAAAATAATAATAAAAAAAAGCATAACAGCACAATGCGCGCTAACAAAAGAAATGCCACAGGAAATTCTTCTGCATCCCAGAAGGGAGAGTGTTCAAGCATTTTTGAGAAAAAATACTATGGTAAAATTTTGGGAATCAATGATAACGTGAAAGTGGTTTCATTGTGCCGAAAAAAAAGAAACAAAAAGTGTAATCCTGCTATCCACAGATATTGATGGTAATGACACAGCTTGCTCAAAATAGTATTATAAACCGTAAGTACACTTGCATTACAACAGAAAAAATGACGTTGTAATCCAGGAGACCAAATGACAAGAGAGTATTCTAAAATCAATTAAAAAACACTCTTTACCTGATATGGGTTTTATTTCAAAAGTCAGGGCCCTACTTAAAGCTTCTG
>Ga0123353_10005651_pt1 | contig 16476 bp, 11 predicted proteins | sample TergutLab28metaG_3_FD_92763 | JGI IMG/M metagenome (GOLD analysis project Ga0123353, IMG submission 92763) | Labiotermes labralis P3 segment gut microbial communities from Petit-Saut dam, French Guiana - Lab288 P3 | ecosystem: Host-associated > Arthropoda: Insects > Digestive system > Gut ... | reverse complement strand
TGTTTGATGACCATAACCCGCCACATTTTCATGTCAGATATGGCGAATACAGGGCGGTCATCACGATAAAGGACGGAACCGTTAAAGGCACGTTACCGAGACGTGCGTTAAATCTTGTTTTTGAGTGGCTTGATTTGCATCGGAACGAGTTGCTGGATAATTGGCGCAGGATAGAAAATCGCCAAGCGATGCTTAAAATCGAACCTTTGCCGTAGGGGAGGATGGTATGAATACGGATGCGGATGAATTGCTGTGGGTGACGAAAGCGGAATATGCCGATGGATACAAGTTGTTGCTTACGTTCAGCAATCATGTGACAACGTGTGTTGATTTGGAAGACAGCCTGCATGGTGAAGTCTTTGAGCCGTTGCGAGACATTGAGACGTTTAAGCGGTTTACGTTGTCCGACTGGACGGTGGAATGGCCTAACGGGGCAGATTTTGCGCCTGAATACTTGCTTGGACTGAGTGATTACGACACAACAAGGAGTGCAGTCTGAATGCCTACTCCCTGGAAGACGCATTTTTACCGCATGACACCGACATCGTCGCGGCGGTGAAGCGGTTACTGTAGAAGTCAACAGGCATCAGGTACAGACAAGAAAAAAAGGAGGCAGCTAGTAGTATGGGTTAACCCATTTCAACAGAGGAGAGAAATTCGGAGTATGGAGAGGCTAAAGAAAAAAATATGGTTGATCGTGCTGGTGTTGATAGGAGCAGTGGTAAGCTATCAAGCATTTCAAATTTACAGCAGTATGCGTGATGCCATCCAGTTTAGCACGTTCATACGCCCAGTCCAGTTTGCGCTAAATGAAATATCAACCGACATTGAAAATGGTCATTATGAGCGTGCCCATAGAAAAGTTGCTATTTTAAAAGCACGGTGGGATGCCTATAGTTTGCACTTCGGTCGTACTCATTCTTGCTTTACAACATTGCATCATGAAATTTTGTCTGAAAACAGGAAGACGAGTCCTCAGTTAGAGGAGGCAGATAAAAAGGACATTGGGGACGGTTTTTAACATTGGACAGCAAGGTAAGGTATGCCCCGTTACTTTTTGGGACAACGCCCCTCGCTATTGCCTGTCGCCCCGTCGGGGTTATGACAATTTCAAGTTTTCCCTCGACCGCTGCGGGGGTTGTGTGGCATAATCATCATTCATGTTGTTGCATACAATCGAACCCTTGCCGTAAAGGGGGGGTGAATGATTGTAACGCGAATGGGTTGGTAACCGGATGTGCATGAAAGGGTGCGGCGAGTGATGGCGAAGATGAGAGAGGGTTGGTTGCTGTGGGGGCTGGGCGCGGCGTTGTCGGGGGCGTTCCTGACAGGGTGCGAGACTAGCCAGCAGGCCATCGCGAAACGCATCCGGCAGGATCATGCGTTTTTCGCGTCGCTCCCGGAGGACGCGCAGGAGCGTTTGCAGGGCGGGCAGCTTCAGGTCGGGGACTCGACCCATGCGGCGTGGATTGTCTATGGCGAGCCGACGCGGACCTATGAGCGCATCACGGTGGCGGCGACGAACCTGGTCTGGTCGTACCGTTCAACCGATATGATCCCCATGAGCCAGTTCCACACCGTGCATTACCCTGTCAGGGGGCGTTACGGGGGAACGTACTGGGCGTCGGACCTCGTGCTGCAGAACACGTACCTGTACAGCAGCAGCGAGTACCTGCGGATTGAGTTTAACGATAACAAGGTCATTGCCATTGACCGCTTCCGGACAAACGAATGAATACGCCTGACATCGCCTTGCTGAACAAACGCTTCGGCGCGGCCGGGCGCATTGCGTTCCGCCCGGATGATGCGGGGCATCCCGTTGCCTCGCTCGTGAGTAAATACGGCGCGTGTGAGGTGTCGCTCTTCGGCGGGCACGTGCTGGACTACCGTCCGGCCGGGGTCGGCCCCGTGCTGTTCCAGAGCAAGCGCGCGGCGTGCGCCCCGGGCAAGGCCCTGCACGGCGGTATCCCGGTCTGCTGGCCGTGGTTCGGGCGGATGGCGGGCAAGCCTGCCCACGGCTTTGCGGGTAGGGTACGGTGGGATGCGTGCGCAACCGAATACTCGGATGAGGCGACGGAGCTTCGGCTGTCGCTCCCGGACTCGGAGCTGTCGCAACCGTTGTGGGGCTTCGCATCTGCGCTGACCTTGCGCGTCTGCCTGGGGCAGTGCCTCACGCTCGAGCTGGTAACCGAGAATCGCGACACGCGGCCGTTCGATGTAACGCTCGGCTTCCATCCGTATTTCCGTGTGAGCGACATCCGCGCGGTGTCGGTGCAGGGCCTCGACGGCGCGAGGTTCACCGACTATCCCTCAACCGACATCCAGCGCCAGCACGGCGCGCTGATGGTCAACGGCAAGATGAACCGCATCTTCACGCCCGAGAAAAACGAGGTCGCTATCCGCGACGAGAAGCTGCGGCGCGTTACGCTCATCGCGTTCTCCGGCACGCGCAACCTGATTGTCTGGAATCCGTGGGCGGAGGACATCCAGCGTTGCGACGGCCTTGCGGAGGATGATTACACGCGGATGCTCTGCGTCGAGCCAGCGAACCTCGGCGACACCGCCATCACGCTCGACCCCGGCGAACGCCACACGTTGAAAATGGACATCCAAGCGAAACTGCTATGAGCGGCCGTTCGTCCGTTCGGACACCCGCCGCATCCCGTTGAAACCAACCACGATTATGCCGCATATCATCCAGATGGTCCCAGCCTTAGACGAGGGCGGTGTCGAGCGCGGCACGGTCGAGGTGAGCCGCGAGCTGGTGAAACGCGGCTACCGCTGCACCGTCATCTCCAGCGGCGGCCGTCTCGTGGACACGCTCCTGCGTAACGGCGCGGAGCATATCCGGATGGACGTGAAATCGAAAAACCCGCTGACCGTCCTGTCGCGCGTCGCGCAACTCGCCAACATCCTCCGCGCCATCAAGCCCGACCTCGTGCATTACCGCAGCCGCGTGCCGGGGTGGCTGTTCACGTTCGCGAACCGCACCCTGCGCGTGCCGTCCGTCTCGACCGTCCACGGCCTCAACAGCGTCAGCCGCTACAGCCGTATCATGACGCAAGGCATGAGGGTCATCTGCCCCAGCACCGCTGTTGTCGAATACATCCGCAAGCACTACGCGACGCCCGAGGAGAAAATCCGCCTCATCCATCGGGGCATTGACCCCGAGCCGTTCGACCCCGCAACGCTCGACCCCGCCTTCATCGCCGCGTTCCGCCAGCAGTATGCGCTTGACGGCTGTTTCGTGGTGCTGGGCGTGGGGCGCATCACGCCGCTCAAAGGCTACGACATCCTCATCCGCGCCACCGCCCTTGCGCGCAACGACGTGCCGAACATCCGCACCCTGATTGTCGGCCATGCGGAGGCGAACCGCACCGCGCACCTGGAAGCCCTCAAACAGACCGCCGCACAACTCGGCCTGCAAGACACCGTGCGGTTCACGGGCGGACAGCAGCACATCGCGGAGGTCTACTCCTGCGGCAACGTGCTGGTCTCTGGCAACGCAACCAAGCCCGAGGCATTCGGCCGCTCCATGACCGAGGCGCTGGCGATGAACTGCCCGGTCATCGCCACGGCATCCGGCGGCGCACTCGACATCATCCGCGACGGCACAGATGGCTGGCTGGTCCCGCCCAACGACGTGGAGGCGCTGGCCCGTTGCCTCGTCCTCGCCTCGCGCACGACATTCCGAAACCTGCGTGAAGACGTGCTCGCGCGGTTCTCGCTCCGACAGATGGTTGACAAAACAGAAGAGGTCTATCGTGAGATACTGGCTGACAAGCAAACCACCTAGGCGGGCGGCGCACGGCGCCCCCGCCGCGCGAGGCCTCGCACGTGCCGTCATCCTCCTGGCCACGACAGGATGCGTAACGCTGAACCGCAGCGCCCCGCCCGACCCGATGGCCTTCGACCTGCGCACATTCCGCAACCCCAGCGCGACGCAACCTGCGCCTGAACGCAACGACGGCCTCCCGGATGGGCGCTATGGCGAGTTGTTCGACAACTGGGCGCGGCGGCTTGATTATTTTCAGTCCACCGGGGAAAGCATAGAGGACACATCCGAACTGCCCCTGTTCATGCTGGAGGGCACGGGTGCGGAAGCGGTTGCGACCGAACTCCGCAGGGTCCGGGACGGCTCTGCGCTGCAACTGACCAACACGTCGGATGCGCGGCTGACCGTAACCCTTCATCTGGCCGAATACCCCATACGGACCGCACTCCTCGACCCTGTGAACGGCAAAACCTTTGTGCTGCGCCACGAGGAGGGCGGGGCCGTCCGCATTGCGTTTGCGCCCGGCCAAACGTGGATCGTCTGCTTCGGCGATTTCACCAAGGGGTTCGTGTTCGACGGCTTCCATACGCCGCCCGGCCCACGCCAGGCAATTGCCACGCTGGACGGCGAGTGGCGCGGCGGCCGACTCGACCCGAACGTGCGCCTGCTTCGCGGAGCGTCCGTTACACAACCGTCCGAGGCTAGCGACACCTTCCGCTTGCGCTATGCAGTAACGGTAGAGGACATCCCGGCCGTGTGCGAGCTGGCTATCGCTGTATCCGCAGACCATGCATCCATCGCCCAGAGGTGGGAAAGGATGTTAGGATATGTTGGCGAACTCCCCTATATTTCCACCACCATGCCGCTGTCTCTCGTGGAGCAGTTGCGGGCTGTCAAAGTCTTCGGAAATGCCTCCACCATCACCCATTATTTTGGAGGTGGTTCTTTTATTACTACGGATGTCGAAGCACCCGCCATCATCGTGAACGGGCAGCCTGTCCTCTCCCCGGCAATCGAATGCCGTCTTCTTGATGGCTGGCACCACACGCTCTTCTATACCGCAGACCTCTCAACGCTGCTCACGACGGGCGAGAACGAGATTGAAATTTCCTCTCACACAGTCGAATTCGAAAATGCCTATCTTCTGGGCGATTTTGCGGTGAGCTCCTCGAGTGGCTCGATTGTGAAGGAAAACAATACCTTTGCCCTCGGCGACCTTACCCATCAAGGCTATCTGTTCTATGCCGGGACGTTTGCGCTGGAAACCACCGTTGCCCTGCCGTACCTCACGCGCGGCTCACGCTACATCCTGGCCTTCCCGACATTCGACGCAAAGGTCCTGCGCGTCATCGTCAACGGCTTTGCTTTCGAGCCGCTTCTCGCCCAGCCCTGGGAGACCGACATTTCAATGGCACTGCGCCCCGGCCGGAACACCGTGCGCATCGAACTGACCAGCCGCCTAACCCACCCATGGGGGGACGGGCTTGACGGTTCCCTCACGCCCTTCGGCCTGCTTGCGCCGCCTGTCATTGTTGAAGAGGAACGGACACACAAACGTTGAACACCGAAAGGACACCATCATGAGACACCTGCTGCACACCCTGATCCCTGCACTGGCGATCACGCTCGGCGCAAACGCCACCGAGTTTTTCGTTGACCCTGCCAAGGGCAACGACTCGAACGCGGGAACGGCCGCCGCGCCGTTCGCCACCATCCGCGCGGCAATCAAGGCCGCCTCGCCCACCGGCGGCGACACCATCACGCTCAAAGGCGGCGTCTATCGCGAGGCGTTCACCGTCCCCGACACCGTTACCGCCACGCCCGAAAAACCGTTCATCATCCAAGGCGCGGAGGGCGAGCGCGCAATCGTTACCGGCTTCGAGCCGATCACGGATTGGGAATATGGGTTCCCGGGGGAGGTGGTGCGGGAGCGTGCCCCCACCCGCTGGACCGCCGAAGTCCCTGAACTCATCAACGGCCTGTTTGTCGGCCTCCACGCCCAGCCGCTGTCTCGCTGGCCGCACACGCCGGGCGAGTGGCTGGCATTCGGCGAGCCAAACGAGACGGCGAAGCATTTTATGGCGTACGACAACCTCAGCAAAATCCCCGAGATCGCAGCCATCGCCGCAGACGTGCACTCCGCGCAGATGCTCGCGTTCGTGCGCCAGCCCAACGTCTTCAACACCTACCCCATCACCGCGCTCGACCTGACCGCCAACACGGTGTCCGTGGACATCAGGCGATGGTGGTCCGTCTATACCGGCAAGGGCGACACCTTCGCCATACAGAACCACCCGAAGCTCATCAGCCCGGCGGGCAACTGGGCATGCGCCGCGCAGAAAGAGGACAGCAAGAAGTTCCGCGTGTACTTCCGCGCGCCACACCCCACCCTCACCAACACGTTCTACCGCACGCGCGGCAACCTCGTCAACCTGCGCGGCGCATCGGGCGTGGTCATCCGCAACCTCGAGGTCAGCGGCGCAGGCCGCACGGGCATTGACGCATTCAACGCCAAGGACTGCACCATCGAACGCTGCATCGTGCACAACAGCTTCGGCGAGGGCATCAGCGTGCGCCGCTCCAAGAACATGATTATCCGCAGCAACATCAGCGTCGCCAACGAGGACAACGGCCTCTGCGTCATCTCCACGGACACCGCGCTCGTCGAGGGCAACGAAGTGTGCTTCAACCACGTGGACGGCGTGCGCGTCATGGGCAACGTAACCGGCCGCCCCGGCGGCGAGCCCGAGAGCACCAACGTCATCGTGCGCCGCAACTACATCCACCACCACTACTTCCTCAGCCACCCCGACAACCTGCAGACATTCCGCGGCGTAACGAACCTCACCATCGAAGACAACCTGATGCTCTTCGCCGGGCAGAACACCATGACCGAAGAGAACACCGACAGCGCAATGCGCGGCAACGTCAGCCTGTTCACCAGCGCGTTCATCACCATCTTCGGCCACAACAACGCGCACCGCTGGCTCGTCGAGGGCAACACCTTCGGCCACGGCGGCTGGGGCGCGTTCACCATGGACGGCAGCGAGAAGCACACCTTCTTCGACAACCTCTTCATCGGCACCGGCCTCAAAATCGAACACGACACCGTGAGCGACCACAACGTCTTCGTTACGCGCCCCTACGCCCCCGCCATCCTCTACACCGGATGGAAAGGCCACCCCGACATCGAGGCCGCCCGCAACGCCACGAAGACCGACGCCCACTCCCTCGCGTTCGACGACGTGAAATTCAAAAACATGCCCAAGGCCTTCAGCCTCTACGAGCACATGGACGACCCCGAGAAACGCGCCACCCCCGCCTACCTCCCCCTGCGCACACGCGGCGGCAACGGCGGCACCATCGGCAAGCCCGCCGACTTCGCCGTCGGCGACACCATCGAGGTCAACGGCGACGGCATCCCGCGCAAGGTTACCGCCGTTGACGCCAAAGGCATCACGTTCACCCCCGCGCTTCCGCAGCCCCCCTTCCGCGACGCCTACATCCTCAACTGGGGCGACCGCACATCCTTCACCCTCGACCTCACCGTCGAGGCCGCGCACCCGCTGATGACCGCGGCCCGCGGCGGCAAGCGCGCCGGGAGCACGCTCGACATCGCCGCCTTCCAGCGCGGCGAACTGCTAGCGCACGGCAAGCGCACCCTTCCCACCGTCCCCGACGACCTCCAAGCCGCCTGGCCCAACCCCAACCGCTACACCCTCCCCATGCACGGACGATAATTTGGTGTTGCCTGTTTCAGGCAGGTACGACATAATAAGGGTTTTCATTTTTCAGAGGATGACAGGCGTATGCGTTTTGTGAAGGTTTTGACGAACGGCATCATTAAGGAGAACCCGACGTTCCGGCTGGTGCTGGGGATGTGCCCGACGCTGGCGGTAACGACATCCCTCGAAAACGCGCTGGGGATGGGCATCGCGGCCGCATTCGTGCTGATCTGCTCGAACGCCGTGATCTCCGTGCTGAGGAATGTCATCCCGGCCACCGTGCGCATACCGAGCTTCATCGTCGTCATCGCGGCGTTCACGACAATCGTGGACCTGCTGATGAACGCCTATCTCCCGGCGCTGGCCAGCAGCCTCGGGATTTTCATCCCGCTGATTGTGGTGAACTGCATCATCCTCGGCCGCGCGGAGGCCTTCGCGTCGAAGAACAACATCCTGTACAGCGTGGCGGACGGCATCGGGATGGGGCTGGGCTTCACGTTGTCCCTCGCGCTGATCGCGACCCTCCGCGAGTTCATCGGGAGCGGCTCGGTAACGCTCTGGGGCAAGGTGGCCTTCACGGACATCCACAGCCACAGCATCGTGATGTTCGTGCTGCCGGCCGGCGGGTTCATCTCGCTGGGGCTCATCCTCGCCGGGATCAACCGCCTCCAGGCGATGGCGGCGGAAAAAAGCGGCCAATCCCCGCCCGCGCCGCTCGACTTCGACTGCCGCCACTGCGCCATCTGCAAACCGATGGCCCGCCGCGGCGACTAGCGGACGCTCAGTCCGCGTCTTCCTCGGGATGCCCGCCGAGGGCCTTGTAGAGGGTGATGAGTTTCTGGGCGAGGAGGGCGCGGTGGCGGACCTGCAGGTCTTGCGCGGCAAGGAGCGAGCGCTCCGCGATCAGCACGCCCATATAATCCGAATAGCCGCCCTGGTAAAGCTCATGCGCGATGCGCACGGCGCGCTGGTTGGCCTCGACGGAGCGGCCGAGGGCCTCGCTCCGCAGGGCCTCCTGGTTGTACCCCTGCCATGCGGACTCGGCCTCGCGGTAGGCCGCGAGGACGGTCTGCTGGTAGGCCAGCACGGCCTGCTCCATCAGCGCCCGCCGCTCCTCGACTTGCGCGCGGATGCGGCCGGCGTTGAACAGGTTCCACGTTACGCGCGGCCCGAGACGCATGGTCTCGGTGAGGCCGGCCCAGTTGTTAAGCGTCGTCGGGGCTGACAGGCCAATGGCGCCGACCAGCGAGAACCGGGGGTAATACTCGGCCTTGGCCGCGCCGATGCGCGCGGTGGCGGCCATGAGGGCGGTCTCGGCGCGGCGCACGTCGGCGCGGCGGCGCAGAAGCTCGTTGGGCAGCAGGGCAGGGAGCTCGGGGGGGAGCTGCGGGAAGCTCGCCGTCGTGAGCAGCTGCCCGCACCAGGTGTTGGGCCGTTCGCCGAGCAGATACTCGAGCTGCAGAATCATGTCGGCCAGGCTGGCCTCCAGCACGGGGAGCTGCGCGGTGGTGGTGAAGACCTGCGCCTCGGCGTTGGCGAGGTCGAGGCCGGAGACGGCCCGGGCCTCGTGGCGCTTGCGGGTGATGTCCGCGGATTGCGTTTGGGCGGTGAGGTTGGAGCGGGTTACGTCCAGCACGCTCTGCAACATCCGCACGTTGAGGTAGGCGGTGGCGATCTCGGCGGAGAGCGAGACCTCGATGTCGCGCTGCGAGAAATAGGAGCCGATGACCTCGGCCTCGCGCGCCTCGATCTCTCGGCGCACGCCGCCGAAGAGGTCGAGCTCCCATGTCGCGTCGAAGCCGCCGGAGAACATCCCGCCCCAGTCGCCGCTGATGCCGGCCCCGGTCGCGTTGTAGCCGGGACCGGCCTGCTGGCCGAACTTCCGCCCGTAGTTGAAGCTCGAGGTGCCGGTGAGCGTGGGCCACAGGCCCGCGTTAGACTGCGCGAGCTGGGCGCGCACTTGGCGTATCCGCTGCAGGCCGGTCTGGACGGTGAGGTTGTTGGTCAGGCCGTGGGTTACGAGTTCGGCCAGCATCGGGTCGTCGAGCTTCTGCCACCAGCCGGTGAGTTGGTCGAGGTTGCCGGTGGCCGGTGCGCCGAGGAGCGATGGCGGCTCGGCGAGTTCCGGGCGTTCGTAGTCGGGCCCGAGCTTGCAGCCGGCGAGGAGGGCGAGGCACGCGACGGGGAGCAGGGCCTGGTTGATGCGGCGCTGATCACGCATATTTCTTTTCCTCCTCTTGCAGGGCGTGTTCGGTGGCGTGGGGGGGCTTCTGCCATTTGGCGAGGAGCAGGTAGGCCGTCGGCACGACGATGAGCGTGAGGAAGCATGCGCTGGTGCCGCCATACACCACGACCGCGCCGAGGCAACGCCGGCTGGCCGCGCCCGCGCCTTGCGCCAACAGCAGGGGGATGGCGCCGAAGACGGTCGAGATGCCCGTCATCAGGATCGGGCGCAGCCGCAGGCACGATGCCGTGATGAGCGCCTCGCGGAACGCATACCCTTCGTCGCGCAGCTGGTTGGCGAACTCCACAATCAGGATGCCGTTCTTGGCCGCGAGGCCGATGAGCATGATGATGCCGATCTGGCTGTAGATGTTCATGGTCGCGCCCGTGAAGTGCAGCCCGGCCAATGCGCCGATCATCCCGAGCGGGACGGTGAGCATGACGATGAACGGGCTGATGAAGCTCTCGAACTGCGCGGCCAGGACGAGGTAGGCAATCAGCAGCGCCAGCGCGAACACAAACATCATGGACCCCGAGGAATCCATGAAGTCCTTGGACTGCCCTTTGTAGTCAATCTGCTTTTCGGGGGGGAGGATCTCGTCGGCGGTCTTTTTCAGGAACTCCAGCACCTTCCCGAGGGAGTACCCCCCCGCCTCGTTGACGTTGCCCGTGATGGTAACGGAGCGGGCGCGGTTGAAGCGGGTGAGCGTGGCGGCGTCGCCGACCTCCGTGATCGTTACGAGGTTGTCAATCGGGATCGGCTGGTCGGTCGTCCGCGAGCGCACGTAGATGTTCGACAGGTCCGTGAGCGAGGCGCGCTGGTCGAGCGTGGCCTGCAGCATCACGTCGTACTCCTTGCCGCGGTCCACGAACGTCGTAACCTGCTTCGACCCCAGCAGGATTTCCATGGCCGAGCCGACGGCGGCCGCGGAGACACCCAGCTCGGCGGCGCGCTCGGTGTTGATCTGCACGTGGATCTGCGGCGTGGTTTCCTTATAGTCGTAGTTCATGTCCAGCAGCCCGGGGTAGTCCTTGAGCTTGTCGAGCATGATGTCGCGCCACGCCAAAATGTCCTTGTAGTCGGGCCCGCAGATGACGAACTGGACCGGGTTGCCGCGCGTGCCGATGCCGGGCGGGAGGTCCGGCCGCACACGCGTGCCCGGGATTTTCGCGATGATCGCCCGCAGGGCCTTCACCACCTCCGAGGCGGTCCGCGAGCGCCCGCGCCACGGCGTGAAGTCGAGGATCAGCCGCGAGGAGTTCACCGCGCCGTTCGCCCCGATGAACGCCGGGAGGATGAACATCCCCGACTTGAACTCATGCTCCTCGAACACCGACGCCGTGATAGGCGCGACCTCTTTCATCATGTCGCCCATCGCGTAAAAGCCCGTGCCTTCGGGCGCATCCACGATCACGAAGAACACGCCGCGGTCCTCGAACGGCTCGTATTCCGCAAGGATCGTCCGCCACCCCCAGACCACAAAGAGGCAGACCACCATAAAGAAAAGCGTCGTGAAAATCTTGACCTTCGTGATGCCGTTCAGGATGACGCGGTACCCCCGCTCCATCCAGTCCATCACCCAATCCACCCCGCGCCCGACCAGCGAGCCGTGCCCCTCCGCATCCTTCGCCTTCAGGATGCGCGAGCACATCAGCGGCGTGAGCGTCAGCGCGACCAGGCTTGAGAAGCTCACCGCCGCACTCATCGCCACCGCGAACTCCGTGAACATCTTGCCCGTCTTGCCCTGCCACATGCTGATGGGCAGGAACACCGCCACCAGCACCGCCGTCGTCGAGATGACCGCCATCAGCACCTGCGTGGCGCCCCGCACGGCCGCCACGCGCGGCGGCTCGCCGTCCCTGATGCGCCGGTGCACGTTCTCCAACACCACGATCGCGTCGTCCACCACCATCCCGATGGACAGCACCAGCGCCAGCAGGGTCAGGACGTTGATGCTGAACCCGCACAGGTACAGCACGGTGTAGGACGAGATCAGCGAGATCGGCACGGTCATCGCGGGGATAAACGACGCCCGGAAATCGCCCAGGAACATGAAGAGCGTCAGGATCACCAGCACCGCCGAGACCAGGAGCGACTCCTTCACCTCCTTGATGGACTCGTTGATGAAGAGCGCCTCGTCGCGGCGGATGAACATCGTCATGCCCTCCGGCAGCCGCGCGTTGAACTCCTCCACCAGTTTCGTCGCGCCCTCGGAGATGATCAGCGAGTTGCCCTTCGACTGGCGGTAGATGCCCAGCCCGATGGAAGCCTCGCCGTCCTTGATCGTGCCCGTGCGGTCGAAGAACCCGTACTGCGAGCGCGTCAGCCGCGGCTCCAGGCGCACATCCGCGATGTCCTCTATACGGATCAGGTCGCCGCTCGACGGCCGCTTCACGACCAGCCGCTTGAAATCATCCGCCGTGAAATACTGCCGCGCCACGCGCACCGTGAACTCGCGCTCCACCGACTCGATGCGGCCGGCCGGGTACTCCACGTTCTCCGTCCGCAGCGCCGCCTCCACATCCTCCACCGTGATGCCGCGCGCGACCATCGCCTCCGGCTTCAGCCAGATGCGGATGGCCTGCTGCTGCGCGCCGAAGATCGCCACCTGCGCCACACCCTCCAGAACCGAGAACCGCTCCACGAAATAACGGTCCGCATAATCGGTCAGCTCCATCCGCGTCATCTTCGTGCTGGTGATGCCCACCACCAGCCCCGCCATCCCCGACGAGTCCACCTTCGCCACGATGGGCGCGTCCGCCTCATCCGGCAACACGTTCAGCACGCGCGAGACACGGTCGCGCACATCGTTGGCCGCCGCGTCAATGTCGCGCTTGACCGAGAACTCCAGCATGATGCGCGACTCCCCGTCGCTGCTGCTCGACTCGATCATCTCCAGCCCGTCAATCCCCGCCACGGTGTCCTCGATCCGCTGCGTGATCCGGCTCTCGATGACGCTCGCGCTCGCCCCCTCGTAAAACGTCCGTATCGAGATGAGCGGCGTGTCAATGTCCGGATACTCGCGCACCGTCAGGCGCTGGAGCGAGATCAGGCCGAACACGATCAACAGGAACATCAGCACCAGCGTCGCCACCGGGCGCACGACCGAGAAGCGGCAGATGTTCATTCAGCCTTGCCCTCCTCGGGTAGCGGCGCGTCGCGCTGTTGCGCCGCGACCCGCTCCCCCACGGTAACCAGCAGCCCGCTCGTGATCTTGCCGATGCCTTCCGTTACGATGGTGGCCCCCTGCTCAATCCCCGACGTGATCTCCGCCCAGCGGTTGAAACGCCGGCCGATCTTGACCTCCACCCGCACGACCCTGTTCGTCGCCTCCGCCAGCGTGAACAGATACTGCTTCTCGCCGATGCTCACCAGCGCCGACTCCGGCACCACCGTCGCCTCCGCCTTGCCCGTGCTGATCAGCACCCGCAGGAACATCCCCGGCTTGATGCGGTGGCCGGGGTTGTCCATCACCCCGCGGACCTGCACGCTGCGCGTCACCCCGTTCACCCGCGGCTCAATCATCCGGATCGCCCCCTCGAACGTAACCCCCGGGTACGCATCGTTCACCGCCGTGAACGACTGCCCCGGCGACAGCTTCGCCGCATACTTCTCCGGCGCGGCGAAATCAACATACACCTGGTCAATGTCGTCCAGCGACGTGATCTTCGTGCCGGGCGTTACCAGATCCCCCAGGCTCACCAGCCTCAGCCCCAGCACCCCTGAGAACGGCGCCCGGATCACGCGGTTCGCCAGGTCCACCTCAATCCGCGCCTGATCCGCCCGCGCCATCTCCAGGCGCGTCTCGCGGTCATCCAGATCCTTCTGCGCGACGGCATCCTCCTTCAACAGCCGCGCCAGCCGCACCTGCTCGCGCTCATGCTCCGCGATGGCCAAGCCTGCCAGCCGCATCGCCACGAGCTCCTGCGCGTTGTCGAGCTCAACCAGCACATCCCCCTGCCCGACCGTCTGCCCGTCCTCAAAGTTCACCCGCGTAACCTTGTCCGACACCCGCGCCGTGATGACCACCGACTCCCGCGCCACCGCCGTCCCGATACGCACCAGCGTGTCATCAACCGGGATCGCCCCGACCTTGTCCACATACACCGTCGGCGGCAGCCTCACCTCCTCGCCCGCCTTCGCCCGCGTCGGCTCCGTCTGCCACACCAGCAGCCCCGCCCACACCAGCAACCCCACGCCCAGCACAATCTCGGAAATCCACTTGACCCACTTCATGGCTGTCCTTCTGCTTGTCTTGCCCTACCCTGTACGACACGTGATCAATAAAACCACATCGCCGCATGTAAAAGAAAAAAATATACCATATCGGGAAACACGCTGGCTACGTTTAATTTTTGGTTCGCACCTTTTTATGGGCGCCACGCTTCAACTGTGGATTGCAAAACAGTGTTTTAACCCAGATTATACATTGGGGGAAAACGACCGTTTGTAGCCAAATTCTACTACCCCGTCACGCCTTTGGCGTGCCACCCCTTCATCAATGAAGGGGAAGTTTTAGTGGCAACGGCATCCCTGCCGTTGGTTTTTTTTGAAACGGCTGGAAACCGTTATCATTGCTGTCCGACGGCAGGGATACCGCCGCCACTTTAGGTCGCCCCTTACTTCCCCTTCATTGATGAAGGGGTGGCTTGCGAAGCAAGACGGGGTAGTAGAAACAATGTTCCCCAACCTTCATCTAGGACAACACCAAGTTAAATTACGATAGGACACATAGGGTATGGGCAACAGACCTACTGAACGAGAATGGTAGGGCGGTTTCTCCGAAACCGCCGTTAGCGCTGCCGTGTTGCGGACGGCTATAGTGTTTTAACGTCGTCATTGGCGCATGGTTCTTCGAATGACGATACAACCCCTTTGGGGTTATAAAGTGATATGAATGCCCTACGGGCAAGTGAACCCCTATCCCCGTTTTCTCTAATGCGTAATCTGGGTTTAACCACTAATCACTAATCACTATCCACTAATCATTGAACTAGGGCGGACGGCACACAGACGCGGAACCCGATGTTGTCGATGTCGTAGCTCGGGTCGACGCTGCCGCGACACGCCGAACGGCAGTCGCTCACATTGTTGCCGTAACTGCCCCCGCGAAGGATCCGGTAAGAGCCCGACACAGGCCCTTTGGGGTCTGACACCGCCGTAGTACCGAGGTTCGACACATACCAGTCTAGGCACCACTCCGTCACGTTCCCATGCATGTCGTAAAGCCCCCATGCGTTCGGAAGGTACATCCCGACCCTCGTGTGGGTGTCCGTATAGCCGCCCTTCCCGTCACTCCGGTTATTTCTGTACCGCCCCACCTCCGCCATGTTCGGGCAGATGCCGGTCGCCGTCAGGTCCTTCCCGCTATTCAGCGCCGTGGCCGTCCCGGCACGGCACGCGTACTCCCACTGCGCCTCCGTCGGCAGGTCGAACGCCAGCCCCGTCCGCGCCCGCATCCTGCCCAAGAACGTGTCCGCCTTCACGCTGCCCCCCGTGTCCGGCCAGTTGATGCCGTCCGTGGTCGCCCCGCGTATCATGTCGTAGGACACCTGTTCCACGGGCCGCGCGTCGCCCTTGAAAACCGACGGGTTCGTCCCCATGACGCGCTCCCACTGCTTCTGCGTTACCTGAAACACGCCCATATAGAAATCCTGCGTCAACGTCACCTCATGCTGGACCTCGTTCGAATTACGCCCCAGCTCACCCGTGGGGCTGCCCATGGTGAACGTGCCTTTCGGGATTTTGCGTAGCACCAGCTTGGTCGTCTTGTACTCGTCCGTCCACCCCCCGGCCGGCACGGCCGCCAGCGTGATAACGGGGTAGCTCCCCGCGCCCGCCCCGCCCGAGAGGTCAATGACGATGTACTCCCCCGCCAGCCCGTCCGCAACCGTCGCGGCGCACAGGCCTACGACCAAGAGTGCCATGCCCAGTGATTTCTTCATGGTGAGTTATCCTTTCGGGTTAGTTTGAGAACACGATTGCACTCGAAAGCGGTTGAGACCGGGAACGCCGAGCACCAGCTCGGCATGATGGATAGCGAGTTCGTTTGCTCTGCTGTCACGGGTTACCTTTGCCTTCCCCCTTTCGGCGTGGTTCGCAAAACACTAACCACTATCCACTACTCACTACTCACTATCCACTACTCCTCTTTCGCCTCAGGCTTCCCCTTGCCAATGGCAGGTGCCGGCTCCGCCTGTATCTTCGCAATAATCTGCTCCACAATCTCCGGGTGCGTCCGCAAATATTCCGTCGCCGCGATTGACCCTTGCCCGATCTGCTCCGACCCGAAGCTCAGCCACGACCCCCGCTTCGCCACCACATTCCGCACCAGCGCCGCATCCAGCACCGACCCCTCCCACGAGATGCCCCGCGCATACAGGATGTCGAACTCCGCTTCCGTGAACGGCGGCGCCATCTTGTTCTTCACGACCTTGACGCGCGTGCGGTTGCCGATGACCGTCCCGGCAGGGTCCTTAATCGCCCCGATGCGCTGGACGTTCAGCCGCACCGACGCATAGAACTTCAACGCCTTGCCCCCCGGCGTCGTCTCCGGGTTGCCGAACATCACGCCGATTTTGTCGCGCACCTGATTGGTGAAGATGCACAGCGTCTTCGTCTGCGCAATCACGCTCGTCAGCTTACGCATGGCCTGCGACATCAGCCGCGCCTGAAGCCCCATGTGCGAATCGCCCATGTTGCCGTCAATCTCCGCCTGCGGGGTCAGCGCCGCCACCGAGTCCACCACCACC
>Ga0123353_10005650_pt1 | contig 16476 bp, 12 predicted proteins | sample TergutLab28metaG_3_FD_92763 | JGI IMG/M metagenome (GOLD analysis project Ga0123353, IMG submission 92763) | Labiotermes labralis P3 segment gut microbial communities from Petit-Saut dam, French Guiana - Lab288 P3 | ecosystem: Host-associated > Arthropoda: Insects > Digestive system > Gut ... | reverse complement strand
TTTTATATATTTATTCAACAAATATAGGTATTGAATATTTTAAACATGGTATATACTCTCCGTTTTTTTCTCTTCAAAATGCAGTTTGTTTCATAATTCTAACGTATTTGGTTCATGTGTTATTCACATTTTATATACAGGGTGTGCTAAAATTTAAAAAATAATTCTGGCGCCAAAAGGTTAACTAGACATTTTATCACAGTATGTACTGCGAGCAGACTGTTCAGATTCTTTCAGTCTTGAAAAAGTGGTGTATATGTGCTTCTGGAACTTACACCCATAATTATTCTTACAATTTTCTTTTGTAAGTAAAAAAAAAAGCTTTATTAACGTCTTGGCGCTGGAATTATTTTTTAATTTTAGCACACCCTGTATATAAAATGTGAATAATACAGGCACCAAATATGTTAGAATTATGAAACAAACTGCATTTTGAAGAGGAAAAAACGGAGAGTATACACCATGTTTAAAATATTCAGTTCCTATATTTGTTGAATAAATATATGTAATGTAACTTTAGAGGTTAGCGGTGCGGTACGACCACTGTAGTTGACATTAGGTGTCAAAAGGTTAATATCTGTTGAGTTGCCCCACACGATCGCTCCTTACGTCACAACTGAGAGGCAATACGCATGATATATCATCTTAAGTGTTTCTATACTGCTATTATTCTTCATGCATCTAAATGCTTAGCGCGCACTACTTAGTTTCGGTAGTATACACTTAATATGCGTTTTCCAATTCGTGTGTTTTTCTATTTCTACCCCAACAAATTTAATGTCGTATCAGTTGACCCTTGTAAGAAATTGGAAAAGTTCATTATTTTGATCATTTGAATAAAAGTCATTATTTTAATTTTTTTTTTCAGGTTGAAGGACAAACCATTACCTGTGAACCATTTTTTGACAGTAGTCATCCTAATGTGTTTATCTAATTCATACAAGATATACGTTTCAGTCAAACACAACAATTTATTACACAAAATTATGCTCATGGCAACATGTTTCGACTCTAATGAGTCATCATCAGGCCATCCAAAGAACTAATCCAAGGTATATCACATATTAGAGTGCATTTTGGGAGCCCAAAAGCTTACAATGAGCAGTACTATTGCAATTAACTTTACTACTCATTGTAAGCGGGGACCGCGGTAGCACAGTGGTTAAGGTGCTGTGCTACAAATCGGAAGGTTGCTGGTTCGATCCCAGCTGGTATCAGTGGATTTTCAATTGCCATAAAAAATCCTTATGATCGTACTATGGCCCTGGGGTCGACTCAGCCTCTAACAGAAATGAGTACCAGGGGGTAAAGGCAGCCAGTGCGTAAGGCTGACCACTTACTACCATCCTGTGCCGTTGTCACGAGATCTGGGAACCTTAACTTCCTGGAACCCTCTGGGCCCTTCTGGGCCTGTAACAGGACTGAATTACGTTTACCTTCAATGACTGTAAGCTTTTGGGATCCCAAAATGCACTCTAATATATGATATACCTTGGATTAGTTCTTTGGATGGCCTGATGATGACTCATTAGAGTCGAAACATGTTGCTGTGAGCATAATTTTGTGTAATAAATTGTTGTGTTTGACTGAAACATATATCTTGTATGAATATGAACCATCTGTTTGTATTATTGAACGCAATTACAGATTTTGTTTGAAGAAGAAATGTATCTTCAGCAACACAGCTGTAAGAACCTCAAATCTCACAAACTTACTGAAGCTTGTGATTACACGTCACACAATATGGCTTAAGAACATGAAATACTGCTCTACATCTTGCGCTCTGACTGACAATGAACTCACGCTTACCTCCCGTGTACGATACAATGGGAAGGACTCATACTTCCCTGAGGCCAATATGGATTTTGTTCTCAAACTTTGCTGCAGTTCCTGCCCCAAAACTTCACCTCACCTGAGCCATGTCAAACTCCTGAAGGAACATTGCAATGTGTCCTGACAGAAGCTTCTGATCCTCAATGTTTTGTATTGACTGCAGGGACCACACCATTCCCACGTTCCCAATGTGCCGGTACACACGGATGGCTGAAACATGGTAAAGTTGCATTATTACCGCGATTAATGGCACAATTCAAAACTTACTGTTTGTATAGGACACATCATTGACTCCCACAGAAAGCAAAATCATCCTTCAGACCATGGGCAGCTGCAGACTTCTGGACTGTGAGCTGTGTAATTTGGTATACCGTTACCAACATTCCAGGGGAAAATGTTGCCACAGTTTTCGTCTGTTCTGAAGACAATGGCACCTGGTTCTTCCAAAACATGGTTAACCATCGAAAAGGCTTCACATCCCAAAAATCTGCACTGACTAACACTTTCTGCCTGACAAATACGAAATCTCATACAATTTGCACACTATCAATACACACTGCATTAGAAGCACTCAGTAATGTTCCACTGGTCAGAACACATCCTGCTACAGTTCAGTGCAGAACAATGTCAGTAACCAGAGCCATAACAAGTATCAGTTGAGCGACGCATTTGCCTTTGGCCTGCAAAGCTGATGGGCATAGAGAAGACTGTATCTTATATTACATTACACACTCACTTACTTATCCATTGTTTTTTGAGGTATATAGATCTGATAACCAAAACACAAGATGAATTTATTATTATTATTATTATTACTATTAATGGTAATGTGATCCCGTTACAGGCCTTGAGTGGTCCAGAGGGTGGGTAGAGGTATAGCTCTACTCTTCCATGACCACAGCACTAGAAGGGGGTAAGTGGTCAGCAGCATGCCCCGGCCGCACTTTACCTCCGGAAAAGCCCCTTTACCCATTTTATAGGAGGCTGGGTGGGCCCCAGGGCCGGTCTGGACAAGTGGAAAATCTTGTCCCCACCGGGATTCAATCCCGGACCGTCCAGCCTGTAGCTCAGTCGTTATACTGACTGAGCTACCCGGCCCATGTGACTACTACTACTCTTACTAATATTACTGTTTCCTCCTGCATTTTTGTTTGTATCAAAATCACCAAACCACAGCCATGTTTTATGCAATAATTAGTTTCCTGACAGCATTTCTACCCAAAATCATGTAAATCAACACCCCCCACCCCCAGTACTTCCTATTACCCTGCCCCACAGAGGTAAAACCAACTGTCAAGTATATTAGTATGTAAACGGAAAGTTTACGGTAAAGTTAAAGGTATGGTTGTCCATGAACATGCCATGAAGGTATATAGAGGGAGTAAAGGTATAACTCCACTCATTCTTATCCTTGGTGCTGGATGGCAGTGAGTGATCGCCATCATGCACCATCTGCCTGACCCCTGGGGAGAAGAAAAATAAAAAAAGAGACAGAGACACAGAAAGGAAAAAGAAAAAAGAAAAAAAGAGACGAGAGAGAAAGGAAAAAAGAAAAAAAGATACAGAGAGGGGGGGAGAAAGGAAAAAAGAAAAGGAAAAAAGAGACAGAGAGAGAGAAAGGAAAAAAGAAGAGAGAGAGAGAGAGAGAGAAAGAAAAAATAAAAAAGAGAGAGACATCAGTCATTCTTCCTGACTGCAATACATCTTTTTCCCATTTCAAAAGTCTATTCCCTGTAACAAAAACTGCACAGGTACCTGTCAACAGTTTACTAAATCAACCCGTATTATGAGTTTGAAGCACCGGTAAAATCATTCCACAGTAAGACAACATCCCAGTGCTGTTCAGTCCAGTACCAAGCACACACGGATAGAGTCTTGCAACTAACTGTGCATCTTGAAGGGTCGAACCAATTAACTTGACTTGACCCTTACCAAACTCAATTTCCAGATTTCTCAAAAGACTCTCTGCCAGCTGTTCCCACGCCTCCTTCCTGTTCAGTATCTGACAGGTCTGCCACGCCTCACCGAATCTGAAAACAGGCAGGTGGCAGATATAATGCCTGTCATTTGCAGTGATACCTCAAAGAAAATATACAGAATGTCTCATGACAGCTTTCGAGACCTTGCAACACAACATGCTGCGCCTCATGAGTGTCTCACACAATGTGCAGTACAACACACTGTGCCTCACGCAACACAACACGATGTGTCCCACAGCAGCATCACAGAAGTGTACACTGCCTCACACACCTATCTGTCAGCAGCTCATACACCTCAATGAACATTGCCTTGTGACAGCCCATAATACAACACTGTGTTACAGCCTGCCTTTCCAACATGGTCAACAGCTACACAGTTTGTGAACAATCAGTAAAAAAGGGCACAAAGGGTTCAGCACAATGAAATACTACGTCTATGCATGGCTTGCTATAACCTTGTTTGACAAACACATGTACCATAATACAGATTAATGCACTAGAAGACCCGTCCTCACTGAAGGCTATCCCTAATGTCAGGGAATATACCTCGTTCTTGTGCCCGGCTACTAACCTGTGTAACTTGAGCTGCTTGCTCAAGGCCTGTTCAAGGCTTCCCTTATGAATGTCGTGAATATTGGAGCCTGCGACCTCATGTGTGGACAGCGTCATCTGAGTCAGTCTGCCACTTGCAGTCTCCAGCACTACTTGTCCGCCACACAGGAGCAGAGGCGTCTGATTGCCCGGTAACTTGCCCCAGCCTGCATTTATCACACTTGTACCTGCAACAAGAAAAAAGCAGGACAGGGGAATGTACTGTTGTGCAGTTGACACATATTGATATTTTTATTGTGGTTTTGTTTTAGCGTTCTTACATGTATTGTATGATAGTCATAAGCTGAATTTACTGGTGCTTAGTTCTCGCCTCTCTTAAGACCAGGCATGGGAGGAATATAATTTCCTTCCATTTCTTTTGTTTATAACTGGATTCGCTAAGTGTATCGCGCGACCAGTGTGTGCAGCAAGACATGTAACAATAGTTGTTATGTTCTGCAGGAGCAGTCTGCTGCGTAGCTCAAAATGTGTCTGAGCAGCAGAGTACGAGGCTGGACAGTCAGTGAGTGCGAATGGTAATAAAGAGTCCACTGGCGAGAACTGTCACTTATACATTTCAGTTGTAAATGCTATTACTCCATACTCTTGCACAATAAAACTCCAATATATTCTACTTGAGGATTATTGAGAGTGTGTGCGCCCTGCCCGACTCCCCGTCTTAACCAGAGTTACAAGCTCCGTCCTCCCTGGGAACAACATCTAATACATGTTCCTCATAGGGTCCGCAACGGATACAACAGTACTGTAGCAAGTGATGTGATCATGTGCCGACTAGCTGCTCTGCTGGCCAACCAGCAGCAGTTGGCTGAAGCCCTTGCTTACATACAGAAGCTCTTTCAGCTGACAGTGTCAGAAGCCGATGGCTGAAGCCTAGTGGCTTACTGGCTGCACACTTCTTACAGAAGAAGTCTCACGAAGCTGCCTTCTAAAGCAAGCATTGTCATATGTACCTAATATGAACAAAGCAGTCTATTATCCACTTTCATTCCAAAAACACATATATTGTGATCTACTTGTAAAAAGTACATTTCACCCTAGAACAGGCCTTTGAAGTCCCAGATGGGCAGTAGAGTTATAGCTCAACTTTTCCTTTAACCTCAGTGCTAGAAAGGTCAAATCGGTGTCATACCCTGTCTGCTGTACCTGCAGGAATGGAAAAGTGGTATCCATCATACAGGAAGCTCGGTTGGCCCCCGGGGCCAGTCCGTACAGGTGTGGAAGATCTCACCTCCACCAGAATTCAATCCGCAAACTGTCCAGGATCTCCTCGTATGGTCAGAAACTAAACTGATTTAAGTTGCAATAAATGACGCACACCACAACGTCACACCTACAGCTGCCACCACAAGCTACCAGTTCATAACTAACACATACCAAATGAGATGTCAGGTTCTCACAGTGGTGTTGGTGAGAAGTGGAGTCTTCTGGCATGTGATGCTGCTTTGTTAGGTGGCAGTGTCTGATATTTCAAAGGATCATCTGCAAAGCCAAGCAGTCCAAGAAGAATTCCTCTCATACTGCTTGACCTTTGAAGATAAAGGAACTACGATCCCTTTAAATATCAGAAACTACTATCAAACAACACAGCTTCACATCCCACAAAACTCACATTCTCATCACACAGAAAGAGAGAACAGAATGTGAGATTCCTGCTTTGTTTCTTCATCCCACCCACGCCCTGGAAGCTTCCTTTCCTCTTTCATTACTTCATTCTTTTCTGCTCTTGTCCTGTTGGCTCCCCTTCCTCCCTTGCCTCTTCATTCTCCTCCCATGCCCTGGCAGCTACTGCCATGTCATGGTGTAAACTACATGCTCCAGCAACTTCATGGGTTCTCTTATGTTTCCTGAGAACCAACCAACCGCGCTTCACACCGTCCCCTGTGCATCCACCTGCTCCCAGTATTCTTCTCGCACTGCTCGACACTTGACGATGAGACTGACATGTTGTTCCAGGATATTGGTAACCACCTACCAACCTGTGCCATGCACCACCCAAGAAGAGTGAATGCCACAGAACAGTATACATGTACAGCCACTTTGTGGTCTTGTTCATAACTACTACCAACACAGACTGTTAACAGACATTCACAGTAACACAAAAGAAAGCTAAATTTAACATTCATATGTCTGTGCATTGCTAATATATTCTCAGAGTACAACCAACAACATGCAACTTTTCACAATTTATTTATTCCTGTAAGACACTGTACATGTTTCAGACTGTTTTCTGTCCATCATCAGGAGCTTAAAACTGCACATACAGTGTCAGGCATTTGTCATACCATTACTGCTTCCTGCTGCTAGCAGCAGGTAGCAGCTCCTGATGATGGATGGAAAAACTGTTGGAAACATGTAGAGCATCTTACAGGCATAAATAAATTGAGAAAAGATGCATTTTGTTGGTTGTACTCTGAGAACCAGTGCATTAGTGTTTCACATCATGTGTGTGTACCATTACAGCTACACACGAACAATTATGAGGGGCTTTATTAGAGAATCTTTTTTCTCTTCAAAATTAATGCCTTTTAGGGTTATAAATGTTTGGGATTTATATACGAGAGATTAAATAAATATGTTATGTAAATACATTATGTATTATTACTATGTCCTTCTGTAGATGTAAATGAGATTAGTAAAAGTAATCAAGATGCCAGGGTATCCAAGGTAAGGATGCATTAGGAAAGCAAATTGCAGTAATCGAACCCCATGTATTCAGAATTAATCTCCGTGAGACTGGTTGTAAATGTATGAACCATCTGGATGCAGGCACGTGCAGAGCTTTTGTGTTGACAGTGTTAACTGTGAGACAAGATAGATGTTCTTGAAAAGCTTAGTGATTATGTAGTGCTCACAGAAGACTTCATAGGAAGTTGATTGCAGATAATCCAGGGAGAGAAGCATGACATGTATGTTGAATGTGACGTATGGATCCACACATTCTGAGACCCCATGATATTTATAACTAGCTAGCTTTGATCTCTGTCAGCTCATTTTATCCTTTGTGGTAATGTTGAGTACAAGCTAAATGGATTCTATAATAACATCCTTTAAGCTGAAGGCTTGTATTCTCTTCTGTCGCAGTAGCCAAGAAAAATGATTACAAGATGTGATCTCCCCAAGGGTAAAAAGCCTGTTACTTCCATCACACAGTGTAGGATTTTGTGTGGAACTCTACTTCATATTCAGCATACCTGTTGGGCTGTTTGCATGCAGGCTGTCTGTTGACCTGCAACCAACTCCCTATACTACCTTCTGTAAATATTTGATAATTGCTAAGTTTGTCCAATAATTTCCTGCTGTCTAATGATTCAACAGTCACCACAAAAATTCCCCATTCGACTGTATGTGTAACAAGTCTGGTTCATATATTCCTAACTGATCCCCTTGCATTTATTTCCTAACACAGGTGAGATTTGATTACAGATTTATTTTCCAAGTACAGCCTTTTCTTTGTATACATACTATTCCAACTACCTTTGCTGCATTGTGTTGAAAACTCTAAACTTTACGTTCAAGATAAATGTTTACTTAACCCAAAATTATGCATATGGATGCAAGTTGCTCTTTTCCTGACACAGAAATTCGTCACTTTGATGGTCATTAAAGCTCATAAATTGTGTTCTATTTAACAACTCCACATAAACCGCAGGGAAATTTAGTCCTGAGTGATAGTGATGCAAGTGAATTAGAAAAGATGATGAGGTAGTAGTTGTGGTACTATCCCATAATTTTGCATGAAAAACAGAGAAAAACTGCCAACCTCTCAGAATAGCTGGACCTCTGGTGAAATTTGTACCACGTATAATGTAGTTACTGAAGTGGTAATATACGAGTGTTGCTTGTGTGAACATGTTTGAGACACTGTGCTTTCTAATGGTCAGTTGGTTTTGTATGCTTGCATTTGTTTGAAAACAGGGTCGTGTATGAAAACTTTTTATTGTACATTTTTTGTTAAGATACTGTTGTCCACAATACATTGGATTGGTTTATTTACTGTAAATTCAAATTCTTGTGCAAAAGAGATACCATCTGATCTCGAGCAAAGACTTCCTTGTCAGTGGTGGTGATTTCTGGCAGTGTACTTTGGCACATTACCAATTCTGAATGAAAAATTAATTTAGAGCAGTCTTTGGGGAGAAGAGTTATTTGAACTGATATAACTCGTTCAGGATATGTCTTGTGGTTGACATTCATGAATATTGCAATGAACCTTTGCGTTCCACAAACACGAGGGATTTCCTGAACAACACAGTAACTGTTGTCTTTTTAAGGGAGATCCAGTACTCTGAATTTATGGTGACTCGAATGCTGTTACGGTAGTAATGAAAAAATGAGTCATGCTACTTGTCATGTGATATATGTATTTGGTCACTACCTTATGCAGTGTGATGCTCAGATCATCGGTGGGGAGATACTTTTAGCTGTTATTAAAAATTGTAATCCTGTTGATCTTGGTGAAATTTGTTAAAACTTGAGAAAGAAAGTAGTATGCTAGGGAAGAGAAATGGGAAAGGAAGAAACCTAATATGAATATGGCACTTATTTCAAAAATCCTTCTGACTCTCAAAAGAATGGTTAATAGCACCTTGACCAAGTCTTATACAGTCATTTTAAATCAATATTCTTGTTAATGGTGGTGAACATGGGATTTATGTTACCTCCAAGACATGAAGCTCAGCAGGGATTCATCTGTATGAAAAATGTGGATGTTATAGTGTTGTTAAATCATGTTTTTCATGAACTCTGTTTCAATTCTGTGATACCATACTTCTCAGACTCATCACTTAGAGTGATAAGTTTTTTCCTTGTAGCTGTTTGTGATGTATTCATAGTGCTGCAGTAGTGTTGCTAGCACAAAACCAGAAGCCAAATTTACCACAGTCATTGACTGTACTTTACATTTTTTCTGTTCAGTTCGTTTACTTACAGTGAACTGTAGTTAAAAAGACTGGCAAACAATACAGCACATCACAGCTGTTTCTGTTGCAAGTACATACATATACTTGAAGTCAACTTTGCTTTTTCATTGTCATTATGTAAAATACTTAGTTAATTTCTTTCACCTAAAATGTGACCATTTGAGCATTTCAGTTTTTGAAACCGTGTCCACGATTGATTTTTCTTGAAGTGAATCTCTTTATTCCATGTTTCACTCTGTCTGTTTCATTGTCATTGTAAGTAGTTTTGAATGCTCACTCAATTGGTAGATTTGTTACTTCATACAGTAAATCAGTAATTACATTGCTGTCTGAATAGTAAATATTTATGACCACTTTCATGATATACTTTTCCTTTTTCTGTAAGTTTCCATGTTACTCCTGTTCATTAAATTGAATCATTCTGTGCAAGTTTAATTTTAAAAAGTCATTCAAGTGTGCAAATATATCCCCAGTAGCATTTATCTTCCACTTTTGAAAGTCACATGTTATATTACGTCTCAATAGATGGCACTCACACTGTCATATATCATTTACTGATCAGAAGGGAGTGACATTTTTAAGCAAAATGAAGATAACTTATTTGTAGCATGGAAAGAGTTAAATGTTTGTGGGGCATGATGAATGCATCAGACAAAGAACTCTTGCAGGTTAGAAATATTACTTTTTAATGTAAAAGCACAACTGTGAATCTTCTCAGATGAAATGAGGTCGAGTGCACTCAGAGTATGTTTATGGCCAGACCTGTACTACTATTTCTGACCTCCCTCCCTGAAATTAGCATGCTCAGCTTTAGTACATACAGGTGCCAAGGCCAGGATGAAATAAATTCATGTCTGTAGAATATCTTAACCTGCCTGAAGTGAGGTTGATTGGAGGCTGTCATGGGGAATCTCTTGGCCCCTCATTCATTACCCAAAGGATCAGTTTACCATCTGTGAATTTACCATGCCATCAGTCATGTTTGCAGCTTCAATTTGCATGCAACAAATTCCTTGACCATATGATGTATGTCTTTATTAATATATAAAGGTGCTTTCTCTCAAAACACCTTGATAAAATAATTTTTTGGAACCGGTCTGGATATGCAGGCACTTGTGATCCTACAACTGACATGAGTACCCACAGTTAGTAGATTCTTGTAACATTATATTTGAGAAAATTGTCCAGACATTTTTAATAACTGCAGTTTACTACCATCAGGCTTATTTGAAATAACAATGCAGTGTTCTAAATTCTTTTATTATTGTTTTTCTTTTTAGTCTACTCCGCGCTGCTTGAATGTAGTACAGTTGTTGGAAAGGTTTTGGACTAGGTCTTACAGGAAAGTTGCTGATAAATCTACTGAAGCATATATATTGGTATGTGCTAGTAATCAGGGGCCTCTAGGCTTTATGGGAAATTTGCTGATAAATCTAATGAAGCATATTTACTGATATGTACTGGTGAGCTGGGACATAGCTGGGGGTAGGAGTGGTGTGGCTGCCCCAGCTGGCAAAATGAATGAAGTTGATAATTTCTGTTAAGGGCGATTATTGTGATTACTTACCCCAGGAGCCACAAAACCTAGTGATGTCACACTGGTGAGTCTTCATACTTGTTTTATGGAGCTCTTAAAGTCTATGGGAATTAACCCTTTGACGCCGGAACTAAATCTTTGACAGCAGAATTAAATCCCCCCCCCAGCCACTTTAGTGGCCGTTCGGCTATTTAAAGGGCTCACTGCGCGACATATATGTATATGTGTATATATACATATGTCGTTCGGCAGCTAAAACACCCACTGTCTAGACTGCAGTCTCTAGTGAACTATTTTGGACCTCCTTATGCAGAAGCTGCAGTGTTCTGCCTCAGGCCTCATAAATTATGCCTCATTTGATATATAATCAACTGGTTATAACCTGTACAAAGATAAATGTATATATATTGCAAATAGCTTATGACATGTATATAATGATGCAAACGTGAATTAAATAGACAAAAATAAATCAGGGTAAATTATCACCAATTCCTGATGGAAATGAATGCTTACCCAAAAAAAAAAAAAGACCCAATGATAAACACATCTGAATGGCTTTTAGCACTTGTGTCATTCAAATAAATAGTGATTATTGAGTTATGTAGTTTTGTAAGAAAATAAGTTAACTGAAAAGGAAAATGAATATACTGTATAAAAAATTTGAAGAATCTAGAATCATATGTATCATTCACAGTGCTTCTGAATACAACCAACATGTCTGTAGACTATTGCACAAATCACAGTTACAAATTCTCTGGACATGTTTTTATGGTCTTATCACATGATGTGCCATTGACAATCTGCATTTGCACATATTTTAAAGATCATCAGAGCTTACCTTCAAATTCAGGCACACACTTTAGGATTTATTATTCAAAATAATTTTTACAGCATTAATTAAAGATTTGAGGTGGCTTTTGTAAAGACACCTCAGGTTTAAAAATGAATCTATGAAAAGTTTTTTACATAAATATGAAAATCTTATTTTTCTCTTCTTACGAGGTATGGTGCAAAAAGAAAATTGCTGGCAGCTAATAATTTTAAATATGGTAGCTACTTCTGCTTTTATGCTTGAGAACATGAAAGGCAATTTGCAAAGTGAATTCTACTGTAACAGCACATAATTAAAAAACAGTGATGATACACTGCCCATTATTGTGGACATTGTCCATGGTCTGGAGTTTCTTCAAACAATGATTGGAAACTCAATCTGTTTTGAGAACATTGTTTGGAAAAAAATCGAGGCACTGAATGTCCAAAAGACACGTCTACTGTAACACACAATTGGCAGAAACACTGAGTCTTGTTGGAAGTCCTAGCTTTTAACATTTACATTCTAAGGCCACAAATTTGTTGCATTGTGCATACAGTGACATCTAATTTGAAACCCTCTTATAGATACCAACAAATGTAGACACTGTACTGTCAACAAGTATCATTTTAGTAACAAATGTTAAAAACAATGTCAGAATCTTATTAGTAAAACATCTAGCCTATGAAAATGACTGTGTCTGATTGTTTCAAATGTATAAAAGTTTGAGCATTACACCTACCATTATCTTTTATTCTAATGTATTATATAACTAAGATATTTTATTGTACACATGCCAAAGATTTTTGTATCATAATAATAAAATCTGCACTTTGTGTATGATGCCACTTATTGAACGGTCATTCTGCGATACTCTGCTCCATCTGGATATTCCTGGTCACTACTGCACGTCTCATGTAATAATTAATGTGATTCCCTTTTACTTTCATGAATATCTAAAATTACAATGTAATTCATCCCCTTTTGAATGTGGCTGTCATTTTACCACCATCTTTTATCAATGCCCAGTAGTGAATACAAGTGAAAAACTACAGCCAAACACAATACTTTTAACATTTGTCATCGAATGCTGCAGGTTAGCCATTACTGTGCAAAAGTTTAAAAATATGTAATGTGCATTATTGGTTGGGGAGATCTCACTTGTTTACAATTATTATTTATTCAATAATGCACATTGCTTGTGTTTTTTAAATTGTTGTGTAGTAATGCCTGATGAATCATTGAACCCAAACATTTAGTGCTGGATGACAAATTGTTTTGTTTGACTGTAGTACTTCATTTGTAATCAATATAACAAAACAGGACAAATCAGAATAGAAGAAATGCCTAATAGGCTGTATAACAAAAAAAATGGGTACATGGTACTCCACACAGTTTGTGTTTTTGTCACAAACTGACTACAATTGGAAAGAACTTTACATGCACACAGAGTATGGTTGCATACTGAGCTGTCTCCACTACCAGACCTGATAATGGAGGTAACAGGTTTATTTTGACATTGGTACCCTACTTACCAGGACTAAACCTTGTAAGGCTAGGACCTAATACAGTAAAGGTAAAACAGTTCCATTACAGGCCTGTAGTGGCCAGATTTCATGACAATGGCATAGGATGGTGGTAAGGTTGTCAGCCTTACGCACCAGCTACCTTTATCCCCAGGAAATACTCCTGGTACTCATTTCTGTTAGAGGCTGTCGACCCCAGGGCCATAGTGCGATCGAACTAGCACAGCACCTTAATCACTGAGCTACCATGTTCCCCCCAGTGCAGCAAGGATATGAATTTAGTCACATGCAACCTACTTTCTTAATTTGACCTCTTTTTACCTACTCATTATAGGTGCAGGGGGTTATTGTTGCACCTGATCACACTCAACATGCACACACTTGGAAGGACTACACTGTACCAGGGACTGGTCTCACACAGACCACTACCTGACCGTACACAATACTCATAAGAGACAGACATCCAGATCCCAGCAGGATTCAAACCCCCAATGTCAGCAGCAAGCAGCCACACACCCACACCTTAGACCATGTGCCACCATGAGCGGCACAAGCTATGCTCCCAAGTGTAATTTAGAGCAACTTATATTTTTACACAAGTGGTGCAGGAAATGTGCAGTACATCACAGGAAAGAAGTATTTTATATGGATAATTAAACTACAGAAAGGGAAAACCAAATAAAGATAACAATGTTTTTAGCTTCAATTTTTTAGTTTGCAAAACAGAATTCTCACAATCATAAGTGGTCTAAGATCTAGAGACTCTTGTACAAATTAATCTACAAATCTAAAAATCTTACCATTATAGTCTCAGTAGTTTCTTTACCATTGTTTGCTGTAAACATAGCCATATCACACCATATCTCGATTCATGACATTAACACACAATGTAATTTTGATCTTTAACAAATGTAATCAAATTTAACATCCTATCAGAAAGGGTTTACTATTTTGGTCATGGCTTTTTAATGGCCTTCCTTTATATATTAAAAAGTTTGCTCATAATGCTAAACAATTTAGACAGGCCTCTGGTGTTTTTCTTCATTCTCAGTCCTTCTATACTCTTGATGAATATTTCTACCCAGGACATCTTTAAGATAGTTGCTTTGTTGTAATAACTTATTTAATTGCCTGTGTCTTAATATATTTATTATTACTTTATTTCATATATGATAATTTGGAATGGGAAAATAATGCTGTAACAACTGTTTTATTCCACATAAACATATCGTACTAGTATACATTATTATGATGACACTTGTTTAATTGTTTACTAATTTTATGACAAGTTCTATATCCAAAAGGTTTTGCCTTTTATGGATTATGAGAATGAATACATAATAATAATAATAAATTGTTTTAATTATAAACATTTATTAACAAATTATTCAAAGAAAATGTTGTGTTGTTGTATAATATTTTCTATCACTTTTTGCAAGATACTGCCCCACTGCTGATAACGTTACTCTCAGAATACAGTGATAATTTTAGGGGAGTATCATCCAACTGCCAAGTAAGGAGTAATATAATACCAAAAAAAAAAAAAAAAAATCCAAACTGTGTGACAACAATAAGGGTACGTAAATAGTTTAAATAGTATTTTTGCTCTCAGTAGTAATATTCTCGAAACATACTGACACTGGTCATTACCAACAGATTTTCACATGGGAGATGTTATATCATGTATTTCCATTACCATGTTAGGCAAAATTTGTGACTAATGACAAGGATTACATAAATTCCACAGTAAACCACAAATTAAAGTGAAATATATATATATATGTCAAAAAGCACAAACAGAATAATTATGACAGTATGCATCAGTACGATGTTCCACAATATTTCACAGCTAACCTTCAGACACATGTAACAATTGCCACTTAACATGTTTTCCTTCTAAATCAAAATTATAATATATTGGCAAGTGACTGTTTTCGGTGCTGACCTTAAGTCATACTGGGGTGGGAGCAGGAGGGAGAGGTGGGGAAAAAAAAACCTGTATTTAGCACACCCACAACACACAACCACTCTTCTTGCCACATTTCTCAACATACTTCTTGGATTACTTGCTAATACAAACTTAAACAATGTCTTCATTTTAAACCAAAACAACACTGTTGTTCAGTGCATAACCTAATTTGCACTAGACACAATTTCATTTCAAGCATCTTGCTGAACAAAAGGATTTGGAATGCTTTCCATTCCATCAACAGGGCATATAAGCACCACAGAAGTGCCTCGACAAACTACCAATCCCAGCATCCGTGTGTCATCTGTCAGCTTATATGGGTCATCAGGATCCCTAAGAACTTCTGTGGTATTGTCAAGCACAAGATTCAAGAGTGGATCATAACCCTTGAGAACGCCGGCGGCTTCTCTGCCTCCTGCAAACTTCACACGAATATTTTTTTCCAAATACTTGGATAAATCTAGAATACTTTCTTTTCTCTTACGTTCTTCCTTCTGATCGCCTTGCCCCTGGATTGTTGCCATATTACCTGCTTTCGTAAAGTCGTGATAAGAGATGCATATGCTGAAACCTAGAACAGTAAGAATATGTCAGAAAGAGCGTCAATGGCCGGCAATATCAATACTCAGCAGGTATGTATACCCACCTAAACGTAAATGATGGGAATCAGACTGTACATGACAAACCAATTATTAAAAACAGCAATCCAAAATATTTCACATACGCAATAATTGTAGCGGCTGTATCACGTGCACTTCTCATTACTAAATTAATCAATACAACGATTCGTCAATGCTAATTTCAGCTTTACATAACAGTAAAGAAATATTGTAAGTAAGGAACTTGTAGAGCACAGATATTTTTACGTGCAGGAACACACTACTGCTCTGGCGCCAATAAAGATATAGTATGGCGGCGATTTCTTTCTATGGCCGCCGACAGTGGCGCTACTCTCCTCGTGTGCGGCGTGCTGTTTCTCTTATGCGCAGACAGTGGCATTTGTTATAACGAGAAAATTTTTTCTCCAATTTAAATACAGCAAACAAGTAACTACATTTCCACAGCTACCTGCAATACTTTGAACACCGAATTTTAAGCCATGTAAAACAACCGGTACACGTCCTTGACGCCGTTTGCTCTACCACGGATTCGATCGTCGGTACCAGTACGCCAGATTTTGTATTCGTCCTTAACCGTGTGGTGATTGTTATGATTCGTGTTTAATCCCGTCATACAATAACTGTGGAACATATCGATTGTCGGAACTGTTTTGTTACTGAAGTACCATGT
>Ga0123353_10005649_pt1 | contig 16477 bp, 22 predicted proteins | sample TergutLab28metaG_3_FD_92763 | JGI IMG/M metagenome (GOLD analysis project Ga0123353, IMG submission 92763) | Labiotermes labralis P3 segment gut microbial communities from Petit-Saut dam, French Guiana - Lab288 P3 | ecosystem: Host-associated > Arthropoda: Insects > Digestive system > Gut ... | reverse complement strand
GTAGAACTATTTGCTTTGAGATTCATAAACTTATTATTTCTATTTGGAAGAAGGAGAAACTGCCTGAAGAGTGGAAGGAGTCGATCATAGTACCTGTTCATAAGAAGGGGGATAAAACAGATTGTAATAACTATAGAACTTTTGCCAATCACTTACAAAATTTTATCCAACATCCTGCTCTCAAGGTTAATTCCATATGTGAAGGAAATTATCAGGGATCTTCAATGTGGCTTTTGATGCAACAGGTCGACTATTGATCATATATTCTGCATTCGCCAAAAACTTGAGAAAAAAATGGGAATACAATGAAGAAGTTCATCAGCTCTTTATACACTTCAAGAAGGCTTATGATTCAGTTAGGAGGGAGGTCTTATATAAGATTCTCATTGAGTTTGACATCCCTAGGAAACTTGAAAGATTAATAAAGATGAGTCTGACTGAAACATATAGCAGAGTCTGGGTAGGCAAGAATGTGTCTGACAAGTTCCCTATTAGGAATGGTTTGAAACAAGGAGACGCTCTATCTCCAATGCTTTTTAACTTTGCGTTAGAGTACGCCATTAGGAGGGTTCAGGTAAACCAGGATGGCATGAAACTAAGTGGTACACATCAGTTTCTGGCTTATGCCGATGATTTTTAAATACTGGGAGGAAGCATACATTCTCTAAAGGAAAATGCAGAATTTTTAGTAGATGCTACTAGGGGGATTGGACTGGAAGTAAGTGTTGATAAAACTAAGTACATGGTCATGTCTCGAGATCAGAATGCAGGACGAATTCACAGTGTGAGGATTGAAAATAATGCATTCGAGAGGGTGGAAGCGTTTAAATATTTGGGAACAACTTTAACACATCAAAATTCTATTGTGGAAGAAATTAAGAGCAGATTGAGGTCAGGAAATGCTTGCTATCATTCGGTGCAGAATCTTTTGTCTTCCAGGTTGCTAACCAAAAATTTAAAGTTCAAGATATATAGAAATATAATTTTGCCTGTTGTTTTGTATGGGTGTGAAACTTGGTCGCTGATATTGCGGGAGGAGTGGAAGCTGAGGGTGTTTGAGAACATGGTATTGAGGAGAATATTTGGACCTAGGAGGGACGAGGTAACGGGGAATGGAGGAGATTGCATAACGAGGAGCTAAATGATTTGTACTGCTCACCCAATATTGTGCGAGTGATAAAATCAAGAAGAATGAGATGGGATGGGCATGTGGTGTGTACGGGTGAGGAGAGGGGGGTGTATAGGGTCTTGGTGGGGAAACCGGAGGAAAAGTGACCACCGGGGAGACCTAGACGTAGATGGGTGGATAATATTCGGATGAATCTTCAGGAGGTGGGATGCGGGTACAAGGACTGGATTGGGCTGGCCCAGGATAGAGACAGGTGGCTTACGCTTGTGAGCGCGGTAATGAACCTTTGGGTTCTGTGAAATGTGGGGTATTTTTTGACTAGCTGCAAACCAGTTAGCTTCTCAAGGACTCTGCACCATGCAGTAAGTAAGTAATAACAATTCAGCAGTCCTACAGCAGATGCTGAGCACACTGTCCTCCTCAAGAAATGCACTCAGTATACTGGCAGAACATGCTGCTGCTAACTCCCTGGAGTTCTTCTCCAGAATTTTTTGTTCCTCACACTTTAGGTTAGCTGTTGGCAATAAGAGGCTTCTGCCATGAATTACCACCTTTGTCTGCTTCTGTATGCATTTCTTAGTAAACTTTCCAGCGCCGTGTGTGTCACGTACACTGTTCAACGGCATGTGTGTGTGTAGTGCAACTCCATTTCAAATGTGAGTCTGCTGGAAAATGTCAAGGAAAGTTCTGGTGCCAGCTTGCAGAAGAACTAGTTCCCTGCAAACAAAGTAAGCTGTGACTTTTGTTTGTGGGAAAGTTAGAAGATCAAGTATGCAAAGCAAATCCTCACACTCTGAACTAAGAAAAAACTTCGGCCGGGAGACCTGAACAATTTGCAGGCAAGAAATCCAAAAGGGACAACAATGATTTCTGCAAATATACCAAGTGCATTCAGTCAGGAGGGCAAAATACTCAGCATATGTTGTGGCATTGTTGAGTTATTAGACTTTCTAAATGTTATCACTGATACCTTTGTCTAGCTCATTTCACCGACTGTTAGTCCGCCCAGCACACAGCAAACAATGCAAGAGCACTTGAGCACACAAGTGCAGCTTTTCCCTCAAGCAGGACCTGGTCCACCCTGTTCTTTCACATTCTGCTGTTCCAGCCTTCACAGCATTACTGATATTTTTTCCACAACAACAATTCAAGGCAGTGTTAGCAGCACAATCAGCAGGACAAACATTGCCAGATAACAGCAATAACAAGCCCTTACCTCAGCATTCAATCCCTGCACCTCCTGATTTCCTGTATTGGCAAACATAGACAGGTGGCCAGCATCAGTTCTGCTCTGTGGTCCTTGAAACCTTGCAGTGTTCTGTAGAAACGACCTTGAAATTGTTGGTTGTGTGGCAGCAGGGGGAGTATAATTGCCCGTAGGTTGGGATGATGTGCCACTCACTAACTGATGCTGAAGATTAAGGTTCAGATTTAGAGGCGGTGGCAGTGCTGAAATCTGATGTAAGTGCCAATTTGTACTACTGTACAAATCGTCTGGAACCAAATCTGTTGCTGACTTCATGGCAACACGCTGATGAGGCTGCTGAACAATATTGCCTTGCATATACTTTAAGGCCGGAAATGGTACGTTTATCTGAGGTCCGGTGGTTTGTGATGGGACCGTTTCATCTTGCTGGTTGCCACTTCCAGAATTCTGTCTGTCACCATACCACCATGAGGGAGGAAGAGGTGGACTCTGCTCCTGCCACGGTGCAACCGGTGGGTGACGTATGTTCAATGCATATGGGTAACCACTTGCCATGTTATCACTGACTGGAAGGTTAGCTCTTGGTGCAGAATGACGAAAGGATATCTGAGCAGGATGAGAAGGGAAAGTTGGAATTTGTGAACTGTATGAGGCAGCAGGTACATTGTTGACATTTGATGTAGTAGTTTTACTGTGATGATGCAGCCCATTCTGGTGAGACATGTCTGCACTATCAAATAGAGCTGGAGACTGCTGCATCACGTTATGCTGTGATGTTTGCCGATTCTGGTACGAACAGGATACAGCTGGGGCTTGAACAGATGGCTGGGGAACCTGCTTATGTTGTTGCCAAGCTGATGTTTTGTTTGGTTTGATGACCTGACCATTTTCAGCACCCTGGGAGCTTGCAGGGGATGCACTTGGTGATGGACTTTTAAATGTTACCTGCAGGAACAAGCAAAACACATGTTACTGAACAATGAATACTGAACACTGGACATCAACCTCTACTGCTTGGATGTAAAGACTAAAAACATTTCACACAATATATCCACAGTAAATGCCAATGAGTAGTTCTGCATACAGCTGGCACAGTTCCTGCCACACAGTTCCATTAGCAATGTCCAAGGGACAGACTTTCTGTCCTGTCTTTGTTCAATTCTACTCAGTACAAAAATTCAGGTGCAACAAAAACATTGACCAATGCTACAATTTTCAGTCTGAACAAATTACCATATAAAATTATGCAAAGTATGAATTGTAAATATATTTTAATATTGCAACTGCAATGGCTAATGACCATAAAGGCACATAAACTACATATGACTCAAACACACACTGTGTCACAACACCATAATATTTTAAGCAGCCCTTAGTAAAGGTAGCAACCAGCACTTTATCCCAGCTGGGGCAGACATTTTTCTCTTGTTCAAAACATACAGACCAGCTGTGACATACAGTGGATAATGGGGGTTCTTTACTGGGGAAGTGAGGCTGACCAATCACACTTAAGAATGAGTGGCACTATTCCTCCACTCCCTCATATACCTTTATGGCATGTACAGGAACAACTTTACCCTACCTACTCACTCCATGAAGCACAGTCTTTCTTGAAAAGCTAACCAGTCCTCAGCTAGTCAAGAAATTCCCCGCATTTTATGGAAACCGAAGGTTCATTACCGCATTCACAAGTGCCTGCCAACCGTCCCAACCCTGAGCCAGCTCGATTCAGTCCATACCACCACATCCCAATTCCTGAAGATCCATCGCAATATTATCCTCCCATCTATGCCCTGGTCTCCCAAGTTTACCATACTTTTGCCTTTTTTTTTAAATAAAGGAACCATGTGACTTGAAATTCAAAATAAACGGCACAATACTTATGTTATCAGCAACCTCTATTCATAAACTCATTACAAAATATTCATGAACAAAGGAACTAACATGCTTTATTCATTTTAACTTACAGTGGTGTCACTTACTAAGTCATCAGTCCTCATGTGGCCACTTTCAGACACTAAATCAATGAGCCTGTCATGAGAACTATGACCACTCTCCTGTCGCACCACACACACCAACATCACTGTCATGAGAACTATGACGACTCTCCTGTTGCACCAGACTCACCAACATCCCTTCCCTCTTCCAAATATTCACATTTCATCATTACTGTTTGCTACAGCTACTTTCCTAGCCAGAAGTTCAGTTTATTTGGTAAATAGCTAAAGGGTATAAAGAAGAACTGCCTACACACTTAAAATTAATAATAAAAATTCCTTATAAATTTTCTTCATGAAGTCCAAACAAAATTCCAACTGAGGTTAAATGTTGTCAGACACAAGCCTATTTGTACTGGCTGAAATTTCTGTTGCCTTTGTTAAGGTAAACATTTTCCATTGGCATGTGCACACTTACATCAGATTCAGTTGGATCCAAGCGACACAACAGCTTCTTCTAACATTCAAACCCAAAGTATGACATACACTTCAATCTGCTGCAGTAGAAAGACTTCACCCAATGCATGCATCTAATAAACCTCAAATTTAATATGAAGCTGATATACCTTGAGGACAGTACAGGCAGTTAGAACGCCAAGCTGATGTACCTTGAGGATGGTACAGGCAGTGAGAACTCCAAGATGATGTACCTTGAGGACAGTACAGGCAGTAAGAACTCCAAGCTGATGTACCTTGAGGACCGTACAGGCAGTCATAACTCCAAGCTGATGTACCTTGAGGATGGTACAGGCAGTGAGAACTCCTAGCTGATGTACCTTGAGGATGGTACAGGCAGTGAGAACACCAAGCTGATATACCTTGAGGACAGTACAGGCAGTGAGAACTCCAAGCTGATGTACCTTGAGGACGGTACAGGCAGTGAGAACACCAAGCTGATATACCTTGAGGACAGTACACGCAGTGAGAACTCCAAGCTGATGCACCTTGAGGATGGAACAGGCAGTAAGAACTCCAAGCTGATATACCTTGAGGAAGGCACAGGCAGTGAGAACTCCAAGCTGATGTACCTTGAGGATGGTATAGGCAGCTGATGTACCTTGAGGACAGTACAGGCAGTGAGAACTCCAAGCTGATATACCTTGAGGATCGTAAGGCAGTGAGAACTCCAAGCTGATGTACCTTGAGGACGGTAAAGGCAGTGAGAACACCAAGCTGATATACCTTGAGGACAGTACAGGCAGTGAGAATTCCAAGCTGATGTACCTTGAGGATGGAACAGGCAGTGAGAACTCCAAGCTGATGTACCTTGAGGACGGCACAGGCAGTGAGATCTCCAAGCTGATGTACCTTGAGGATGGTATAGGCAGCTGATGTACCTTGAGGACGGTACAGGCAGTGAGAACTCCAAGCTGATATACCTTGAGGATCGTAAGGCAGTGAGAACTACAAGCTGATGTGCCTTGAGGACAGTACAGGCAGTGAGAACACCAAGCTGATGTACCTTGAGGATGGTACAGGCAGTGAGAACTCCAAGCTGAGAGATTTCGTTCCACCTAGACAAATTATGACTACAATGATATGGCAATATATTCCAGCAGCAGCCCATGGAACTCTATGTAAATGGAATGCACTGGACACATTGGCCAGGAGACAGATGTCTGCCTCATCACCCATGCAAATTATTTTTAAGAGTCTCTATTCTTCATCCAGAACAATCCTCAAACACCATGGTCTGAGCAATCTTCACACATTATACTAGTATTCACTATGAACAAACATGGTAAGGGCATTTTTTTATCCTTACAAAGGACTTCATTTAAATGTTTAATAATTACTGCCTTCTACTGCCATATAATACAGTTTGGCACAGTTTTTAACTAAACTGTATCACACCCCTTGTGAGAACATCAAATCTCGTATATTTTCTTATTTTTAAGGGCATCTGACAGTCTCTGCAAATGACAGTGACTCTCATTCAAAGGGTTCTGAGTCCAAGCCCTACTCAGACCCATGTAAGGTGTTCTCTTGTCTTAGACCAAAACCTTCAATTCTGCGAAAGGTAAAACTACAGGACTGCAGAGAATACCATGCAGGGCCCATATCAAGCTGCAGGCCCATCTGCCAGTCACCATTCTCAAGAACACCCCACCACTGGGGTTAAAACAATCTGCTCTCTGGATGTCCAAACCTCACAAACATCATTTAACAGTGTCAGTTACTAAGATAATACAGACAGGAAAACTCAGAGAAAAAACTGTCTCATTGCCACTTCGAACACCACAAATCCTGCACAGTCTGGCCTAGGACGAAACCACAGACTCTGTGGTGACAGGCTGGTGACTAACTGCCTGAGCCATGGCACAGGCATCTCACACAGAAATTCCCATGCTTTCGTACACATGGGCCGAGACCAGGTCAGCATATCTGCAGGAACCAGCTACGATGACAATGATAATGACGACAACAACAACAACAACAACACTTTTAACACAAATATCACCAGACTGCAGCAACCAGTCTTCTTCAGCCTGCTACAAGCAACGTTCACTAAGTTTCTCCATGTCATGAGAAGTATGAGATGCCATTACAGTGTTCAATGTGGCTCACCTATTACAATGAAATATCACTTTCCAACATAACCCCAACACACCCCTCACACCCTGGCACAAGCTTAAAAATTCCACTGTCATATAAATGCGGTTCTTGCATTCATAACCATTCATGAATAACAATTTCCACTTCCTCATTATTGTGGAATTTGTGACCTTCTGACCATTACTTCAGCTTCTGATATCAGTTCCTCCACTCATGCCTCATTCAAACCTGCCCTTGATGTGCTGGGCTGGTCGCTGCTGTCATGGCAGATGTCCAATCATTTTCAACCTGCTGCACCATTTTCTGACACACCACATTCTCACTAGGCCATCACCATGCACCTGTATAGACTGATAGTTAATTTTCACAGGAGAAACATGTCTTGTCCAAAACAACCAAACCACACTACAAACATTGCCACTGCACATCAGCTGTCCCCTGAACAGCATGTTCCATGCTGCCCCTACTACACATGGCACATAACTCCACGGAGCACAGTCCTGCCTGAGAAGCCAGCAAGACCTCACCTAATCAATTACCTGCATTAGATGGTATCCGTAGGTTCACTACTGCATTCACAAGTCCTTGCCCTATCCTGAACCAGACCAACCCAGTACATATCTCCCATCCTACTTATTTACAATCTATTTTGACATTATCCTTCAATTTATGCCTGGGTCTTCCAACTGGTCTCTTTCCATCAGGTCTCCCCATCAAAACCCTGTATGCACCTTCCCTGTCCCCCACAGATGCCACATGTCCACCCTATCTCACTTTTCTTGATTTGATCACCCAAATAATATTTGGTGAGGAGTACAGATCATACAGTTCCTTGTTATGTAGTCTTCTCAACTTCCCCCTTACACAGTTACAGGCTATGCAACCTTACTGATTGGACATGGCCCATACAACCAGAAGGTAATACACAGTGCACTGCTGCACCATTAGACAATTACCTGCTTAGCCTCTAGGTTCCTGGAACTCTCTTGTTCCCCAAGAAACACAGACTTTCTCATGATAGCCTGCATCGCGACATTCTGTCGCCCTCGCTTAGTCACTGAAGGGCCTCCATGATTCTGGTTGTGATTCCACACCACTTCAGCTGCTTCTTTCTCTCGGGCCTTCTCCAAAGAGCCCTGTGGCTTAAGAATGCCAGCACGTTTCTCTGCAAAGGCAGAAGTACCAACTGTCAATACACAAGTCAGAATGTACGTATCATATTCACCTGACTGTAAGAACTATAAAACTCAGAACATAAAATTCATGAATAAACAGTTAACACTTTTGTGAGAGCGCAGGTCCTCACAGAGGTGTTCTGAAGATTCAAGTCTTCTGGGATTTGACACCAATGTTTCAAACAATCATAATGAATATCACTGCCACTACCAAAGTTGTGCTGTTCTGCTGTTCACATGTCGCAGTACTCACCATGATCTGCAGGCGGTGGACTGTGGGGCCCAACAATGAGTAATGAATCATCAGGTGTTGAAGTGCCAGTAGCAGCACTGCCCCAGCTGTTGGTATCCGACGGAGCTGGTGACGGCAGCTTGGTCAGACTGAGTTCCTCTAATTCTCTGATCAGGTCACCAGGAGGTACTTGTTGACCGCCCACTGCTTCAAACAACATGGAAGATTCATCTGTACTGGGAGATGACCTGTAAAAGCAATATGAATGGTGTAGTAATGTAGAACATAACATGCTTCTGTTGGACTGGCATGATGTCAATTCTCCACCTGTAGAACACCAACTAATATCAATAAGAAAACTAATAAATAAATAAACAAATACAGAACGCAAATGTGATACTCCATGCATAATTTGACTTCACCAAAATTTTCAAAATCTCACAGAGCTGCAAGATGCATGTGTAAATGTAATGCCATTTATGCCCATAAAAATGTATGGTCTTCCCTGTACCAATTTTCACAAAACTCTCAACTCAACAGCATTATGTAGATACCTACACTGGATGTCTGTGAGCACAGTACAACCGTCACTGAGCCAATTTTCACAAAACTCATGCTTGCTCTCCATCTCAAAACACTCCAATAAATGGTTCAGTCACTGATACGAAGTCACGTATGGGCAGATGCATGCATGTGATCTCCATATAAGGCATACTTTATTTCCTTCATATAGAATACCTGAAAATCCTTAATTTTTATTGTGGCTCTGTGTGTGTGTGTGTGTGTGTGTCCATAAAAGGCAGTTACAGTTAAAATTAAATACATAATTTGTTCCTTCCTCTCTCAGTCAATTATGCATAATTTTCTAATACAAAAACTGGGATAAGATGAAACACAAATCTTTCTGCGAACTTAACCACTTATTGGTAAAGTCTTAAATATAATTCTGTATATTATTTGTTTATTACAAACTTCTGCTACATGTTTCAGTCATGTGACTGCCATCAGGGAGAAACATCACACTGGTTTACTGAAACATGTGGGAGATGTTTATAACAAACAAATTACACACAGAATTGATGAGATTTTGGGGTAAGTCTCTAAGTGCACAGTGACGCAAAACAGCTGTTTAAGTTCCAACATCCATTTTGAGCAGAAACAAACTGTCATTCACTTTAAATTTATGAATGTACTGCAGACACAAAGACTCACACTTTACAAGCGGAACGTAAATTCAGATGGTAAATTGTTCTTTTCAGAAAGTAAACATAAAAAATGTTATTACAAAACATTATGCAATACATAAGAGTTGGGTTTTTTGAAACAGTGTTGCCAAAGATTCAAGTCTTCTGTGATGTTACACTGAGTCATATAGCCAGTGGCTGCTAACATTTCAAAGGATCATAGTGCCTTCATCTTCTGGGTTCAGCAGACCAAGAAGATTTCTTCATGCACTGCTCGACCCTTCCCAATGAAAAGTCAGGAACCACTCATGCCACGATGCAGTGTCACAACCCAGAAGGCTTGCATTCAGTAGACTCCTTGATCTTATGACAGACATCACACAACAGCTGATCCAGCAGTACCTCCTGGTTACAAGATGACTGTTATCCTGCTTTAGCAGCCAAGTCCCGAACTCAAGGATGCGATTTGCTCGTAGTTTACTGAGGGATACTGGGTCCAGCTTCCAGTCATGGCAACTGAATCTGTAAATAACACCATGATGCATAATATAAAATTATACTAGTATGACATGAGCCTTCCAGGGAATGGAAGTGTAATGAGTGCTGCCATAAACAGTTCCTAAAGGTATGTGCAGTGTTCGCTGAATGTGTTTCAACATATCAGTGAAAACAATTTCTTAAAGTGGTGAAGTTCTTAAAAGGGAAATGTAGATAATGCATTCACTTTTGATCTACTTTTGTATTTTAATCCTACACAATTATTTAAGTGTATTTCAATTACAAATATCACAAATGGACATTATCTGGACAACTTGGATTCACTGTTCATTTAGTGCAAAAAAAATCATATGCTGCTGTCACAGGCGCACTTTCAGCACTGCCTCCTTACTGGTGGTCTCATTAAACAGGCCTGCAGTGCTCAGTCACAGGTCCTTATCACATGCCACAATTTTATAACTTGTGCTCCTTACCAACCATTATCAGGGTGATGTGATGGGCAGGGCAAGTTGCACACATGCAGAAGAAGAGAAATTTATACACAGCTTTTACAAGAAAACCTGACGGAAGGAGTCTACTTGGAAAACCTAACTGTAGATTGGTTTCATCTGGCTCAGGATATAGGAAAGTGGTGAGCTCTTATGAACATGGTGATAAAACTCTGGGTTGCTTAAAAATGTGGTGAACTTTGCAGCCAGCTCAACATTTATGAGCTTCTCAAGAACTCTGCTCCATGGAGTTATTGTATAAAAACATGTATACAGACGGGCCAGGAAAATACAGTAACTAACCTTTCAGGATAGGTGCAGGAATGCATTCAGGGATTTGATGGCTGTGGTAAGGAAATGTTAGCCCAGTGCCCAGCAATGTCAGTAACAACACATTTCATATTTTGCATTTATGCTGCATTTTATGCAAATAAACATTATGAAACATTACAAAAGGGAAATCTGAACAAGTGAGGCACTACTGTTTTAAGATATGCAACATCACAAACACAGGTGTGACACCCAGCCTGCATGTTAGAAAATAACAAATACAGATACAGAATTCACAGGTTTATATGCGGGAAAAGTAGTGTACATAACGCGTCAATATGGCATGTATCTGACACGAGTTCATGGTGCGTATCTGACATAAGTTTATGGTATGCACCTGACACAAGTTTATGGTATATATCTGACACAAGTTTATGGTATGCACCTGACATAAGTTTATGGTATATATCTGACACAAGTTTATGGTATATATCTGACACAAGTTTATGGTATGTATCTGACACAAGTTTATGGTATATATCTGACATAAGTTTATGGTATGTATCTGACACAAGTTTATGGTATATATCTGACATAAGTTTATGGTATGCACCCGACACAAGTTTATGGTATGCAACTGACACAAGTTTATGGTATATATCTGACACAAGTTTATGGTATGCACCTGACACAAGTTTATGGTATGTATCTGACACAAGTTTATGGTATATATCTGACACAAGTTTATGGTATGCACCTGACACAAGTTTATGGTATGCAACTGACACAATTTATGGTATATATCTGACACAAGTTTATGGTATGCACCTGACACAATTCATGGTACATATCTGACACAAGTTTATGGTATGCACCTGACACAAGTTTATGGTATATATCTGACACAAGTTTATGGTACATATCTGACACAAGTTTATGGTATGTATATGATATAGGTTTATGGTATATATCTGACACAAGTTTATGGTATGCACCTGACACAAGTTTATGGTATATATCTGACACAAGTTTATGGGATGCACCTGACATAAGTTTATGGTATGTATCTGACACAAGTTTATGGTATGTATCTGACACAAGTTTATGGTATGTATCTGACACAATAAATCTTATTGTTGCACCATGCATTTTTGTAGAATCACTTCTATTAACAAACAACAACTGCACTCACGTAACTTTCACATAAAACACTTTAAAAACACTTAAAATCACTCCGACATGTTTTGATCTTGTCAGATCATCATCAGGGAGCTTTGTTGTTCCTTACTAAAGTTATATTACAATATTCACAATTTAATTCAACAAAGCTCCCGATGATGATCTGACAAGATCAAAACATGTCGGAGTGATTTTAAGTGTTTTTAAAGTGTTTTATGTGAAAGTTATGTGAGTGCAGTTGTTGGTTGATAACAGAAGTGATATCTGACACAAGTTTATCAACATTTATTCTTAGCCCACTCAGAACTTACCTAAGATCACTGAATGATTTCTCCAACGGTATGAAGCCTTGCAGGTCTCGATCCTCTGGCAGGGGCAAGTAACTGTCTGCAACATATCAATGAAAGCACTACATCATCATCAGGAAAACACAAATTAAAGACATCCAGAAATTAGATAGCACAAATAACAAAAGACAGGAGATAAACATTAACACATCTCCCACACTTCTTAATCACCGCCAAAAAAAGTAATAGTGTCTCATAAAATACAAAGAAGTGTACAGAAAACCAAGAGAATCAAGGAAACATAAAATTAACTCAGCTTATCAAAAATCAAATTTGCAATTTAGTGAATGAACAAACACCACCACCCTCAAATCTGAGAAATTTAAATGCTCAGAAGTTTTGAATATAAATAATAATACACAATATGGAGTATTATTTGATACAGAACATATATTTTTAAAATTCTACATTTTTGTATCAGCTGTGTCAGAACAATGGATCTCAACATTACAAAACCAGCACTGTCAGAACATTGGATCTCACAATTACAAAACTGGCACTGTCAGAACATTGGATCTCACAATTAGAAAACTGGCACTGTCAGAACAGTGAATCTCACCATTACAAAACCAGCACTGTCAGAACAATGGATCTCATTATTACAAAACTGGTAATGTCAGAACAATGGATCTCACCATTACAAAACTGGCACTGTCAGAATGTAATGATTCACAAAATATAATGGACTGTATGAAGATGGGTGTAAGAGCTCAAACTGACACTAAATGACAGACAAGTTTATTTTATAGTGCTGTCAGCATGTCACAGAAGATAATATCATAGTCAGGCCAACTAATGGCATGGCTTCAGACAAGTGTTCACAGCACAATTCAGACACTGTCCCATCACTCATTAGGGGACTGAGGAAAACCACCAAAATCCTCAGTCAGGATAACCACTGACTCATTGGAGATTCAAACTGGGCACCACCCAAATAAAAATCAGTAGCCAACTTGTGACTGGCATATGATGATGATGATGATGATGGTGACATGTTACTTACATTTGTCAGTAGTAAAATCAGCCACAGCCTTCTGGAGTCCATTAAGCAGTTTACAGAGACTGGGCCAGATCTGAAGTCGACTTGTAAATGCTGAATCTTGTAGAACTTTAGGATCAAGTCTAATCCAGTCCAAAGTCAGTTTAACTGGAAAAGAGCAATATGAATTACCTGAAGAATATGACAAGATGGAGCATAAAGTAAACCAGTCAACTGCAATTAATTGTAGTGGCCTGTTTCAAACAGCATGTGCTGGGAGATGGTTCAAACACTGCAGGAATCTGATGCCTCAGTCTTCAATGATGAAAGTGTGTGTTGTCCACAGGCCTTCCAAAATAATGGTGCACTGTGTCCTATTTGGACAACTTTTCACACTCTGTCACAACACCAAATCCTGTCACAAATATTGACCACACCAACTACGGTGATACACAATACTGATGTACTTGTGACCACAGGGTATGTACTTACTTGCAGGCAGAGCAAAGTATTCCAGAAGGGCATCTCCTTCCTTCAGAGTGTACACAGGCAGCAAATAAACACTCAGTGATCCTGCAATGAGGTCCAGTACAAGATGTTTAACTCTCTGTTCATCACTTGACAGTTGATCATCACTGAATGTCATCAGTTTTTCTGAATCAACACAGCTTCCAGCATGATGTACAGCAAAGAGGTTGATAGCCAGCATCTGAAAGTTCAGTGATTCCTTTAAGATTTGAATTTCTCATAGCAGTGTTGCAAAAGAGGTACCTTCTGTAATGTGACTTGTGCCATTGGGCTTGCAATTCTAGACATTTCAAAAGATCGTGGCGACTCCACCTTCGGAGGCAAGCTGTCCAAGAAGAGTGACGCTGCGATCCTTCAAAACATTTGGAATTACGCACCCAAAAGCATAGCATCATATAGCCTAGTCGCTAGTACCTGGACCAGTTTCCATGATGTCAGACTCTCTGTGGCAACATGGGCCGTCAGGGTCGTTGTCAGTGTCTTTACATACTTCTCTGCTTCTTGCAAATCTGAACTGTTATGTAGCAATCCATGGAGCTTAAGGAAGACAGCCACATACTCTGACACAGACAGCTTGTTCCTACCGTCCACATTTAACCTGCAATAAAACAGACAAGTGCAGTTGTACAGACATGCCACAGTATCAAACATGCTGAATTTCTCCAAACCAAACCAAGAAATGCTTACTGTTCTTCAGCACTTTTGTTTAATGTGCGAGAGAGGTTGGTGGCTGCAGCTGGAAAGAAATGACGAACAGCAACGCTGCGAACATAGTGGAACACTGTGCTCAGTCGATCTCCACGACTAGCTTCAAGCAATGCAAGTTGGTTGTAAGGCTGCCCACTGTTTGGAGCCAACTGTACTGCATGCCTGTCAATAAAACAGAGACATACAGCAATAATTAGATCTGTATATGCAGACATGTTTCATACATAAATTCAATCATGTCCAACAATTAAAAACAGGAGCAAATGCACTCCTGCATGCAGCATTAAAGAGATGATTCATACATACCTACAGTCTGTCCACTGCATATGCAATACAATGCACGAGTGATTTCCTTGCAATCTCTAAGCCTCATGGACCTACCCACCCCTTCCAGACATCTACTGTACATGAACACTTTGCTGCAAGTGCTATTAACAGCAAAATGCTGACTGGTGTTGGGTTCAAATGAACTACAAATACACTCTCATGCTTGTGATGAATTCTGAGGTCATTCCATATTTTTATTACTAATATTTCGTAAATTCCTTGAACAAAACGCATGTTTCACATTGGACTCCTATGTTCATGACTATACTACATCCCACTTAAACACAAATGTAGAGACTCTACTGTATTTTTATTCTGTGGGTTTTAATACTACCCTAGTCCTTCTTTAATATACAGCCTATATGAACTAACCTGTAAAACATTTCAGCCTGGCGATTCTGATTCCTGTAGCGAGCAATATCTCCCAAGTGGACCAAGCAGTGCTGGCAGATGTAGTAACAAGAGTTCTTGTGCGGCTGAGTCAAGTGATCAACTCTTCGCCACAGTTTGCCGTTCCCATACACAGATTCCTTTCTGTAAATGAAACAACTCACTTGACCTCACCTCTACTATGTACCACAGATAACAATTGGTGCACCTATACCTCCACACCCCTCTATATGGCTGCATAACATGGACAGGGACAGCTCTTATCTTTACCTGTATTACCAACACACAGAAGGTGGGCCAGGATAGCAGTTGGTATAGCAACTTGCTATGGGCTGGATGGTTTGGGGATCAAATTCTGGTGGGGACAAGATATTCCATACCCATCCAGACTGGCCCTGAGGCCCACACAGCCTCCTACACAATGGGTACTGGATCTTTCCAGGGGGTTAAGTGGCCAGGGCATGGCATCGACCCCCTACCCCCATCTAAGCGGCGAGGTTAAAGAAAGAGTAGAGCTATACCTCTACTTCCCCTTCAGGCCATCATGGCCTGTTCTAGAGTGAAATTTACCTTTACCAACATACAGACAGGATGACCAGAAGTTCTTGAACCGTGTGTGTGCAACTGCCATTTAAAAACATGAGCCGGTCTTGTGATGACCCAGTGTGGTTTGGTACACCATCTAGATCCTGTTGCTGTTTTCCAGTCAGTCCTGATGTGTCTTATTGTGGAGTAAAGACAATCCTTTGTTTGAAACAAAGTGTGCATCTGCAATTTTGTAAAACATGCTGCCAGGTCTAACGGTGTACCAGTAATTCTAGCTGACCATTTTATGGCATCTATAAGAAGCAGTGTTAAAGAAATGCCAGAGATTTCAGGGGGAACAGAGTTGGTTTCTTCATGACAGTGCTCCCTGGAACTCAGCTGATAACTTCATGACAGTGCTCCCTGGAACACAGCTGACATCTTCACGACAGTGCTCCCTGGAACACAACTGATTTCTTCACGACAGTGCTCCCTCGAACACAACTGATTTCTTCATGACAGTGCTCCCTGGAACATAGCTGATTTCTTCATGACAGTGCTCCCTGGAACACAGCTGATTTCTTCATGACAGTGCTCCCTGGCACACAGCTGATTTCTTCATGACAGTGCACCCTGGAACACAGCAGATTTCTTCATGACTGCTCCCTGGAACACAGCTGATATCTTCATGACAGTGCTCCCTGGAACACAGCTGATTTCTTCATGACAGTGCTCCCTGGAACACAGCTGATTTCTTC
>Ga0123353_10005648_pt1 | contig 16477 bp, 17 predicted proteins | sample TergutLab28metaG_3_FD_92763 | JGI IMG/M metagenome (GOLD analysis project Ga0123353, IMG submission 92763) | Labiotermes labralis P3 segment gut microbial communities from Petit-Saut dam, French Guiana - Lab288 P3 | ecosystem: Host-associated > Arthropoda: Insects > Digestive system > Gut ... | reverse complement strand
TTCAACTCGCAGGAACTTGTTGTCTTTTCTGTCAATGTAAAACGAGAGTTCTCCTACAACCATATTTCCTACTCGAGGAACGGTTATTCCGATTCCGTTGCCATCAATCACATTGACGATCATTTTGTTTTCCTCTTTCAATCATAAACTCCGCTCTGTCGGCGGGACGGGTTAGGAGCCCACATCTCGCAAGTCAATGCCTGCTCATGCCCCTCAAAAAATACGCACGCCGGAACATCTCCGGCTACAATCCAATTCACGCAGTTTAAACATCGCCGCCGCCCATCGGGCAGACGGCACTGTTCATCAATATCTTGTTTTTCAGTTTCAGTTGTCATTTGACTATCGGCTTCCCCTTGTATATACGGGTGTGTTCCTTTATGTCTATCCGTGATAAGACCTCTGCAAACACCTCATCAACCGCAGCATACTCAAGTTTTTGCATAACGCCCGGCAACGGAGCAAAACTGATTGTCCCTGACTCGGCATTCGCAATAACGTTCAACTCGATTTCTGTCACTGATGTTTGAAACGGAGTATAGAACCACGGCTGCGCAACGGTTAGCGAAACATCCTGAAAAACGTTGTCGTTCTCATCCCGCACCTGCGCCAGCGAAGTTGAATCCATTGACTTGGACGCATTGGAGATTTTCATATTCTGCGAGCCGCCGGCACCCCAGTTTAATTTGCGCAGACGGCTTAAGAATAATGGGTCTGCGCACAACACCAGTTTCGCAATCTGCTCAAACTTTTCCGGTTTGTAAGCCGACGGATTGCTTCTGCGAGTTCGTTTGCGAAATTGCCTTTAATCCAATCGGCGGCGAAACGATTTCTAACCGTGAAGACGAGAGTTTTGTTTCCGTTGTCTCCTTTGACTGCAACGGCGGAACTCTTGAACCACACACTGAAACGTTCACTGCCGAGTAGTGTTTCGAGTTCAGCAAACATCCTTTCCTGCGTTTCGTTTCCTACTGCCGCCTCTTCCGGCGGACAAGAGCAGGCAGAATCAACCGGCAACGGCTCAGCGGTATCCGACTTACCGCCGGAATCATTAGCCGCTGCCGATTGTTTTTTTCCTGCAAAGAGCGGCGGTTCGGCGTTGTCATTTTTCTGTACGCTCGTTCTGCTTTCGGGAATAAAGCCCCATTTTCTAGAGGGTCTTTTATCACGTCTTGCGTCCCGTTCTTCGTCTTTCCATTCCGCATCATACGACGTTGTCAGGCACCAAGCGTATTCGGGGAATTCTTTTGCAAAGGTCCAGCGCAAAAACGAGCCTAATACCTTTTTACTTGCCGCCGACTTGACGTACTGGTTGACGGTGTCTTCGACGAGACCGAAAAGATGGTCTTCTTCCAATGCAAACTCTTTTCGCTTTCGGATGTGATTGACAAAAAAACCGGCAATCTCCAAAAGAATCGACGGGGAAATCGACTTGATAAGAATCGTATCGGGGTTTTGCCGGATTTTCCGCATCGCCTTGTTGATGTCGGTTTCAATCTGATGAATCAGCCGGTGATATTCCGATTCGTCTTCTTTCGAAATATTGTCAAGAACGGAGACGATGGTCTTTTCGGTGTCGTAGAGGATTTTTGACTCCCCATTGCCCGGCTTGCCGGCGGCTTGTTTTTTGCCCTTTTGCGGCGCAGGGGTATAATTTACCGTCTCTATTCGAGAAGCGGGACGTGCGAGGGTTTCCTGCCCTGCTGGCGGGGATACCGGAAGAGTTGTGATTACTTGGTGAGGTCCGGCTTTTCTTTCCTCAAGGAGAAAACGAACCTGCGCTTCGAGTTCTGCGATCCGCTTGCGCAGTGCCTCGTTTTCGATTTCGCTGTTCGTTACGTTAGTTAAAGTTCTGTTAACGTTAACGTTGTGCATTGTCTCATCACCGAGACATTTTGTCTCGCTAGCGAGAATTTGTCTCGCTGGTGAGAATTTTGTCTCGCTAGCGAGAATTTGTCTCGCTGGTGAGACAAATTCATCGGCGACAATCTTACCATCCAATTCGTTGATTCCGCGATAAATACTACCTCTCGCGTATCCTATATCAAATAAATCCTTTGTTTTGATGTTAAAAAAAGAGAGTATAAAAATCGTCTGTGGAAGTCCACAACGAATGTCTTTCAGGAGGTCGATGATTGTTGTCACAGAGCACCTCCCTTCGTGTGGGGAGATAAAAAAGCCCGGTCAGCGCATAGAAACGCCGCCGGACACGTTGCATGAGTTAGAAGTGGTAAAGAGGTGAAACACGTCCTGCATTTACCCTCGCACATTACACCCCGCCCGACTCGAACGGGCAACCTTCGGTTCCGTAGACCGATGCTCTATCCAATTGAGCTAGGGGTGCATTACAGGACTCACAAGAACGGTACTAATTCTTACACATTCTCCGGTTTTTGCAAGGGGTAGGACTGCTGCCCTTCAAATCCCGCAATTGTTAGATTGCAGACAGCAGAGCCGGAGTACCGGCTAAATATCTCACCAGCCGAGACACAATCCGATGTTGCCGAAATGAGTCGTTTGATACTTGTTGAGCGTCACATCATAGTCGAGAAACAAAAATACCTTGTAGACCATTTCCCATTTGAAAGAAACACCCAGCCATGCCCAATCCCGACCGGTATAGCCGTCATAAAAGAAAATCGCCGGTGTCATAGTTCCCTGTACGGGACCAAATCTGCTGTTAAAAAACGGCTGCGGGTTAAGCAGTTCATGAAGCCAAACGGTACGAAGTTGAAATTCAATCGAATCCAGCGGACTGACATTAAACTTCGAACCCAGCAGTTGCATGATGCTGCTGCCGTTCCAATCGCCTTGAAAAGCGGCACCCTTTTCGCCGATTCTGCCGTGATACAGAAAATCATACTGCAAGCCGTAAAACGGTTTAATTGCGAACTTCGCCATCACGAAATCAATACCGAATTCGCCGTATATGTTTGTTTGCAGTCCTTCTCCGTCCCCATTCGGATTGATAATTGACCGGCGTATTTTGTATTTATCGTAGGAAACAGTTCCAATACCGCCGAAATGACAGCCGCGAAGATAAACGAATTTGCCGTATCCGATAGTGCAGGTCTCCGCCGTTGATTTTGCGATGTCATGCATTTTCACACTGCTGCGCTGAAAACCGCCGAAGAATGTGGAATATACTCCGTGTGCCTGTACTAAATCGAAACCGAGTTGCAAGCCGAGTGCGCTGGGGTCAACCTCAACGAAGTCCCTCGGCTTGAGCGCAGTCGCACCGTAATATATGTTCGACCAAAATCTTCCGCCGGAACCGCGCCGCCGCTTCTGTCCCAGAAATAAATCAATATCCGTTTCAAAACGTACACTGTTGGCTGTGACAGCGGGAGTGAAACGGTTATCGTCTATTGCCGTTTGCTCTGTCCGAAACGGCTTATTTATTTCGTCCAGCGAAAACAAGTCCGCTGCTGAAACGAAAGTTGCCAGAGCGGAAAAAACGAGCAAAAATGTGAACCGCTGTATGTAAATCATTGTTTCTCGGGGGAAAAAAGGGTGATTTGTTTTCCTTAATCGTCTGCAAGTTGGTGAAACTTTAACGATTGTGCCGGAAATAAAGGCAACCTCGTATGTCGCCTGCGCCGCGACACAGGCAGAAGCCAATCTGCGTGATATAGAGAATTTGTATAATATTGCACGTTTTTTGCAAAATGATACGGCATTTTGATACACTTTTTGCAACTGTGCAAGAAATAAACTTGCTTTTGAAGTAAGGATTAACGCCTGTACCCTTATTTTATAGCGTTTGAAAAATTATTCAGCCCAATTCATTTTTAGGCACAATATTTGCTGTAATATATTTATGAATGAGTTTCCTGTTAATACCAGATATTAGGACGACCAGAGAACAGCCATCCGATAGATTTTTTGACCCCCACAATATTTTATAAGATAGAAATGGAATTAAAAGCAATGAAAACGCAAACCTTAAAAAACTGTTTAATTTGTCTGTTTGTTGTTTCGCTTTTAGCGGTTGCGGCAAATGCAGCGCGGGCGGACTTTGTTAGCGATGACAAGTGTTTAACCTTTACGACAGACCCGAAGAACTACCAGCCAGGCGTGTATGGTACCGATTGGAACTTTACCGAAGTTAAGCCTTATACCTACGGAAAAGGTTGGACTGAGTGGAAATTTACTGTTGCTAATAACAACGGCGAACTGACATCTAGTCCGCTTAAAGCGACCGGATTTAATGGAAATGGAAGCAGCAACAATGTGGTTGGGAAGGTAAATGACGGAGGTACTGCAACAATAAAACACAATGATGCCAATGCGTTCAGCATGACATTTGGGAGTGTAGACGGTTTTTCAACTGCGTTTGTGGACTCGTTTTTTATCTCTATCGGTCCCTTTAGCAGTTGGAGTGCCGCACTCGCATTTAATATGACGATTTCGTATTGGGATGCTGATGGCGTACTAAAAACAGCGACCCCGTCTGGTCAGTTTGACGTAAATGGCGGATTTCTAGGATTTATGCTTAGTGAAGGGGCTTTCCTTCAGGAAGTGGTGTTTCAATCCGTAGGAACGAAAAACAACGGATATACCATTTACGATATGGGTTTTGGCGAAATTCCTGGACCTCCAATTCCTCCAACTCCTCCAATTATTCCCCCTACTGCCACGCCGGAACCTGCAACGATGCTGATATTCGGCATCGGAGCAATGGGAATGGGAGCGGTTGTTCTGCGCCGCAAACTACAGAAGTAATAGCAGAAGTAATAACATAACGACAAGCGGGAGAAACTGATTTCCCGCTTCCGTCGGTTCACAATGTGTCTGTTCGGGAACCACATAAAATCTGCCGTTACTGCATTTTTCAACTACAGCGTTTTTTCAACAAAACCGGCAAGTTTTATTGAGGGTTTCCGAACAGGTTTAGTATCTTTCTCAGATTGCCGTCTGCAATCTGCCGTTTATCAAACCGGCACTTTTTGCTCTTGCCAACTTGCGGAAAATCGGTTATCGTATTGTTTTCTATTAAAATGAAAGGAACTTTTTTATGCGAAACATATCGTTTTTGTTTGTTTTCACTGTGTTTGTTTTTACGGCATTTCCGCTGCTTGTTTCGGCTCAAGAACAAGAGCAAGTCGGCTGTCACTGTCCTTATTGTGCTTTGATGAATCCGCCGGCGGCAAATCCGCCGATTGATACATCACCGGACCGCGTGAAAGTCGATTTGAACATTCCGCTCAAGAAAATCGGAACGCTCAAACCGAAGAGTACCGACGAGGTTTCTGCTTCACGATGGTCGCTCGGCTGTGAAGTTCTCGACCGGGATTACACCGACTATCATTCTTACAAGGAGTACCTGAAACCGCTCGGCATCAAGAAACTGCGGTTTCAATCCGGCTGGGCAAAGACCGAAAAGAAAAAAGGCGAATATGATTGGGCATGGCTCGATGCCATTGTCAACGATGCTCATGCAAGAGGACTGCAACCGTGGATGCAAACGTCTTATGGAAATCCGATATATCCTCAAGGCGGCGGCGCAAATCTCGGAGACGGGGTGCCGTCGTCCGAAGAAGCACTTGCCGCTTGGGACCGTTGGGTAGAAACCATGGTACTCCGTTACAAAGATAAAGTCATCGAATGGGAAATGTGGAACGAAGCGAATCTCAACAAGGGAAACACGCCCGAAATGTTCGCCGAATTCAATATCCGAACTGCCAAGGTTATCAAGAAGGCGCAGCCGGAAGCGATAATCGCCGGTTTGAATCTTGCCGGTACCGGCAGCGATTACGCCGGCAAATTTTTCAAGAGAATCGCCGATGAAAACGCTTTCGATTTGTTTTCTTCGTTCACATATCATCCTTACGCACCGAATCCTGATTCCACGTGGGCGAGTACCTTGAAACTTCAAGAGACCTTACGGCAGTATCACCCGACAATTCCGCTTCGGCAGGGTGAGAACGGCTGTCCGTCGAGTTTTAATATCACTCACGCACTGCAAGGGCATTACTGGACGGAATTGTCTCAAGCGAAGTGGTTTCTGCGGCGCAACATCGGCGACTTGGGACACGGACAGGAAACCAACGTGTTTGCGATAATCGACATGTGTTATCATCCTGAAGTTACGACTTATGGGCTGTTGAAGTCCGACCGTTCCAAGAAAGTACTCGGCATCAAGAAAGCGTATTATGCGGTTCAAAATGCTGTGTCTATGCTCGATGACCGGATGGTACCGATTCCGCATGCCAACATTAAAGTAACGGCTGACCATCGGAGGGCATCGGCGTATGCTTTTCGTGATACCGAGACGGAAGGTCGTCTCGCTGCCGTTTGGTTTAACTCGGCGATTCCTTCGGATGTCAACGAATTGAGACCTGCGAAAATCGAAATCGTTAAGGGAAAATTCAAAGACCCCGTCTATGTTGATTTGTTGACCGGCGGTGTTTATGAGATTCCTGCGAAACAGTGGTCGGACGACGGAGAACTACAAGTGTTCGAGAATATACCGGTTTATGATTCGCCGATACTGCTCGTTGACCGCCCGTTGGTTTTCGTCGGTTCGCAACTTAAGACGACAATCGAAGCGGTAACAGGTTTACTGCCGAATATGGATGGAACAATAAAAGATGTGGTGTTCCAGTCAGGCAAGCCGTTCTGTGTGGGCTTCACGGTTCAGAATACCGGTTCGACTGCCGTCAACAATGTGTTGTTGCAGTTAAGTATTCCGCCGGAGTATGAGAGCAGTACCAGCAGTGTTCGTTCTAATGGAAAATATAATCGGCAGAACAAGATGGTGGAATTGACTGCGGGGACAATACCGGCGGGTGACGAAATAAGGATTCAGGTTCTCCTGCCGACTATTACATTGCAGGGTTATGAATTTACGGGACGGGTTTTTGCGGATGGCAAGGAGATTGAAAAACAAACACAACGTATTGTGCCGCCGAAATAGTTTAGAACGTTGAGCCGGTTAAAAAAATTGGTAATTTTACGGATAATTTTCGATTTTTTTTATTTCATTCTCGAAATCGTAGGGGTGCATAATCTTTGTGCTTCCGAATGTTTGCAAAGAGAGTAAGTCCTCGTCCCTTGTAATTAGATAATCGGCTTGTCCGTCTTTTGCAAGAGCAAGAAGATAGTCGTCCTTTTTATCTCTGCAAAGAGCGACTTCGGAACTGACTTCAATGAATGTTCCAAATGCGGTTATTTTGTCGCGTAAGATACTAACTTCTAACGGACTGATGCGTTTTATAAGTTCTTTTTTCTTAACGGTACTGTCATATTCCCGTAAAAATGCGTCCGAGAAAAGTAACAAATATCTTTCAGAAAACAATTTTTCACAATGTTGTCTAAATCGGGGAGTCAGCAGACAACTTATCCACACGTTTATATCAACAATTATTCTAGACGTACTTTTTACCGGCATCTCGCAACCTTGGTTCGTAAATTGACGGGTCTTGTTCGTATAGTTCACGACAGGATTCTTTACAAATCGCTACAATTTCCTTTTCCGATAGTTCGGGATACGGTTCTTGTTTTTCCTTTCGCTTTTTCGCAATAGCAATCAGATTAAGCGAAGCGAGTTCCCGCAAAATTCTTTTTGCCTTCGGGTTTATTAGTTTGATTTTCAAGGTCTGCATCGGTCGGCATTATGGATGTATTGTGTTAAAGACGATAACCGCAGATGAATTCTAATCAATTTTTGCGACAATGTCAATAGTTACCGGAGTACCGGCTAAATGTTTTTGCGCCGTTCTTGCAAACCGCTTGAGCAGTTGCTATAACTTCAGCGTAAATTATTGCTTCAGACAAGTGAAGTCAACAAGACCACAGCACACAGAATACCCAATGAGATTCAAGAATAAAGTTGTTCTCATCACCGGTTCGAGCCGCAACACTGGTCTCGGCATCGCAGCGGCTTTCCTTCGTGAAGGCGCAGTCGTCTATATCAACGGTTCAACTGCCGAAGGCACCCGCGCTGCCGCACTGGAACTTCGGGCGCAAGGATATGAAGCCCTGTACGAATTGCCCGGCAGCATCGCCGAAAGTGAATCCGTAGAAAAAATGTTCGCCGTCATTCGGGAAACAACGAACCGTCTTGACATTTTAGTCAACAACGCTTGTCAACAAGGTATCGGCAATTCGTTTGAGTCGGTACCGTTTGAACAATTTGAAACGGTAGTCAAAACGAATCTGTTCGGTACCTTTTACGTTTCCCGCTGTGCTGTTGAATTGATGCTCAAACAAGCGGGCGGTCCCGGTGTCATTGTCAATGTGACTTCCAACGTTTCGACACGGGCTATTCGTCAGCGGGCTGCTTATTGTGCCAGCAAAGGCGGCATTGATGCGCTGACTCGTGCAATGACGGTTGACCTCGCACCGCTTGGTATCCGGGTCAATTCTGTTGCGCCGGGATACATTCACACGGAACGCTGGGACAAGTTGACTGCCGAACAGGTTGCGCGCCGCCGCCGAAATGTGCCGCTCGGCAAAGAAGCATGTTTTCAGGACATTGCCGAAGCCGTCATGTTTCTTGCTTCTGATGCCGCCGCCAATATCTGCGGAGTTCGTTTAGTAGTTGACGGCGGATGTACGGCGCAGCACATGCCGGTGGATGTTGATATTTAGTGAATAATAAAAGAGAAATTTTTTGCAGCCCCTTTGTTCTTTTTCTTGTAATTCTTTTTTATTTCAAGTACAATGAAATAATTAGTGGAGTTTTACAAACAATAACTACTTTGATCAGAGGTGCAAAATGAAAAAAAACGTGAATTTAGGCAATTCGAGAGGGGGAAACGGAAACGCTTTTACCCTCGTTGAACTCCTCGTCGTCATCGCAATCATCGGTGTATTGATTGCGCTTCTTTTACCTGCTGTGCAAGCCGCCCGTGAAGCGGCAAGAAGAATGTCGTGTACCAATAATTTGAAACAACTTTCCTTGGGATGCCACATGCACCACGATGTCCATAATTGCTTGCCCGCTTATGGTTTGCCTTTCTCCGGCACCACTTCGTCAAGCGGCGGACCAAACTGGCTTCAACTTATTCTGCCTTTTATTGAACAGCAGGCAATTACAGATATTATCGAAGGCGGCGGAAAAAGTGCCTCGGTTGACGGAACCGTTGATTGGGCGGCAGGAACCGGAAAAGTATCTTCTTGGGCAGACAACTATCGTCCGTGGAAGGCAAAATTTTCGGCAAGGTTATGTCCATCAGACGCAAATAACAATCAACCGCCGCTTAACGAATTCAGTCACGGAACGGGCAATTATCGTGCCTGCCTTGGAGACCGTTGTTCTGATTATGTGAACATGGTAGCGGCGGCATATAAGAGTGCGTTTCGCGGAGCATTCATTCTGGCAGAGAGGCGGAATTTTTCCGCTCTTATAGACGGCACATCCAATACGTTTTTACTTAGCGAAGCATTGGTTGTACCGGCAAGCGGTGACCGCGATATTAGAAGAAATGTTGCATACGGCGGAGCGGGAGCAACCATGACACCTACCTATTGTATGTCGGCAGCCGATCCAAACGAACCGACGCGAATCCGGACAACCAATGGCTGGCTTGCTATAACAAGCAAGGGACATCGCTGGAATTGCTCTGAATATCCCTTCGCGCCGTTCCATTCGATTTTACCGCCCAATTCACCTTCCTGTATCTTGTGGGGAAATTCTCCGATAAACAACATTATAGCCAGTGTTTCCAGTGACCATTCTGGAGGCGCGAATCACTCATGCGCCGATGGTTCCATTACTTTTGTTTCCAATACGGTCAATGCCGGAGACCCTTCGCACACTGTGTCTGTCGCAACATCTGTTGGAGAAAGTCCATACGGGGTTTACGGTGCCATGGGGTCAATTAACGGAGGCGAATCAAAATCGTTATAAGAATGAATCGGCATTACTGTTTTACACTTTATTGTTTGTCCTTGTTTTTACTGACAGGACTTGGCGGATGCAGCGATTCCATTCCCGTTGTTAAAGTCAGCGGGGTCGTCACTTACAAGGGCGAGCCGCTGGAAGATGCTTCTATCACATTTCTGCCTGTAATTTCCGATGGAAGAGTTGCTGTGGGAATAACTCAGAGTGACGGTTCTTTTCAGTTGGTAACGCAAGCGGCGCGTTCCGAGGGCTGCCTGCCGGGTAAATATAATATCACGGTTCACAAAACCGTTCTGGTGGACGAAAATGGTGCTTTATATGTTATGCCGGCTGAACCGGTTCCCGGCAGCGCGCCTCAAAAAATGCCGATATCCAAATCATTTCTACCGACAAAATATGGAGAAGCCGCAACTTCCAATCTGTCGGCGGAAGTGCTGCCAAAAGGAAAGAATCATTTTATATTTAACTTGTCGGACGAGTAGCACGCCGGAGTACCGGCGATAGTGAACTTTGATAATAACAGCAGAAATAACAATGAAACGACGTACATTCCTTCAAACAACGGCAACTGCCGGTCTGCTTTTGGGTTCATCTGTGCAATGCCAGACGGGTGCTGCTGAAAACCCGCAAAAAGAAGTATTACGAAATCGTCCAACGAAAGAACTTTCTGCCGACGTGGTCATCCTCGGCGGCGGTCTGGGAGGATGCGCCGCCGCATTAGCGGCTTTGCGAAACGGACTTCACGTCATCATGACGGAAGAAACCGACTGGATTGGCGGACAACTCACTGCGCAAAGCGTTCCGCCGGATGACCACGGCTGGATAGAATCGCATGGGGCACCGCTTTCATATCGGAAATTCCGAACTGCCGTGCGGGATTATTACAAAAGCCATTATCCGCTGACGGACGATGCGAAAAAACGTATTCATTTGAATCCCGGCGACGGCGCGGTTTCATTCCTGTGCCACGAACCGCGGGTCGCACTCGCCGTGTTTTATCAGTTGTTCAATCCGTATATCAGTTCAGGAAAATTAACGCTTCTCCTCGAACACAAAGTATTCGGCGCAGATGTAGACGGAGACAGAATCAAATCCGTTGCCGTCCGAAATCATCGTGAAGGAAACGAACTGGTTCTCACCGCTCCGTACTTTGTCGATGCAACGGAACTCGGCGATTTGCTTCCGATTTCCGGCACGGAATTCCGAACCGGTGCCGAATCCATCGAGGAAACCGGCGAATTGCACGCTGCAAAGAAAGCCGACCCAAAGAATCAACAGGCGTTCACTTACGTTTTCATAATGGATTACGACCCCAAAGGAGAACATCTGATAGATAAGCCGGAGAAATACGATTTTTGGCGGGATTTCGTGCCGAAGATGACACCGCCTTGGCCCGGAAAACTGTTGGACTTAACGTATTCTCAGCCGTCAACACTCCGACCGATGACGCTCCGATTTGACCCTGTAAATGTGAAAACCAGCGGCAATGTTTGGCAGGGATTGAACCTCTGGCATTATCGGCGGATTATAAATCAGGACAATTTTTTACCGGGAACTTATGCCGGCGGTGCGACGGTTGTCAATTGGCCTCAAAACGATTATCTGCTAGGTAACCTCGATGGTTCCGAAGAGGAATTTCAAGAACACGCTGCCGGTGCCAAGCAGTTGAGTTTATCGCTTTTCTATTGGCTTCAAACGGAGGTTCCGCGTCCTGACGGCGGAAACGGCTGGCGCGGATTGCGGCTTCGCGGCGATATGCTGGGAACGACTGACGGGTTGGCAAAGTATCCGTATGTACGTGAATCACGGCGGATTGAAGCGGTGTTCACCATTTTGGAAGAACATGTCGGCAAGGTGCAGCGGGGAAAGGTCTTGGGAGAACCGGCGACTCTTGCGGCACCTTTTCATGATAGTGTCGGAGTAGGATATTATCCGATTGACCTGCATCCGAGTACCGGCGGAGATAATTACATCGATTTCGCGGCACTGCGTTATCAGATTCCGCTCGGAGCGTTGTTGCCGAAGCGCATGGTGAATCTGCTGCCGGCAAACAAGAATATCGGAACAACGCATCTTACCAACGGCTGTTATCGGCTGCATCCGACTGAATGGGGCATCGGCGAAGCGGTCGGTTCGCTCGTTTGTTTTGCGATACAAAAACAGACGATTCCGCGTGCCGTCCGTGAAAATAGTGATTTGTTGACGGAGTATCAAAACTTCCTCCGCTCTCAAGGCGTTGAGACCGATTGGAAAAAATAAATCAACATTTTAGAAATGTGTCATTGCATGAATCGTTCATATTACCGCTGGGAATTGCTGGCACTGTTGTCCTGTGCGTTCTTCTTTCATCAGGCAGACCGCGCTATCTTCGGCGTTTTGCTGACTTCAATCAATGCCGACTTGAAATTGAGCGATGACCAACTCGGCTTTGCGGCTTCGGCGTTGTTTTTCACCATCGCCCTGATGGTGCCGATTGCCGGTTATGCTGCCGACAGGTTCAGCAAGAAATGGATAATCACGGCAAGCATCATTTTTTGGAGTATAGCAACCGCAATGACCGGACTGGCTCGCGGCATTACCGGCATCGTCTTGTTTCGCAGTGTTGCAACCGCTGGCGGGGAATCGTTTTATGCACCGGCTGCCTATCCGCTCCTAGCCGCATATCATAAAACAACTCGGTCACTCGCAATGGCGGTACACCAAGGGGCGTTGTACGTCGGTCTCATGGTCAGCGGCTACCTTGCGGCATGGATTAACGGCTGGGTCGGTTGGCGAGGCACTTTCTTTCTCTTTGGCGCAGGAGGTGTCTTGCTGGGCTTGCTCTTCATCTTTCGGCTGCGCGATATACCGAAACAAGATGAAATGGTAACCGCTGTCGAAAACCCAAGCACCGGTGTCTCTGTTCTTGAAATGTTGAAACACTTTTTCATGAACCCAACGGCTCTTCTTTTGACGGTCGGATTTAGTGCCATCGTTTTCGTTAACAACGCTTACGTTGTTTGGGCTCCGGCGTTCATCGAAGTGAAATTTTCCGTTTCGCAGACAACGGCGGCTGGCGGTGTGATGCTTTATCATCATTTCACGGCGTTCTGCGGAATCCTGCTCGGCGGAGTTCTAACCGACCGCTTGATACGGCGTTTTCCGCGTTTCCGAATGTTCCTTCAAAGCAGTGTGATGTTATGCGGCGCACCGGCGATTTATTACTTCGGCTGCGGATCAACTATCTTAACCGCTTGGATTGCTACAGCGACTTTCGGTCTCTTTCGCGGACTTTACGAAACAAATACTCATGCCGCTATGTTCGATGTTGTCAAGCCGGAGTATCGCGGTTCAACCGTAGGATTGATGACAATGTCGGCTTTCCTTCTCGGTTCGCTGTCGCCGATTCTTATGGGACGACTTAGTTCAATTTACGGCAAAGCAGACGGCTTGTCTTACGGTTTCGCCGTTCTTTCCATTGCATATATTGTCGGCGCAGTTGCCGTTCTGCTTGCCGCCGTATGGACTTTTCGCCGCAACCGGGTCGTCGAATCTATTTAGAGCGTTTTCGGATTTGGCGTGGACAAATTCCCGTCACCCCCGCGAAAGCGGGGGTCTAGAGAATGGACATTAACCCTTTACGTCTAGATTCCCGCTTTCGCGGGAATGACGGTTTTGGAGTTTCCAAACAAGTCAAATAATAATCCTTAAAATCCCGTAAATCCTATCCCGGACAGAATTAAACACGTTCTATCGGAGTTCCTTCAGCAGGTCAACAACAGTGTTCCGAATCGTCTCTTCGGCATCAACTTCAAGGAAACTTGACATCGTTCTCCAAGTGGTGTAGCCGCCGAGACGATGCTGCTCTTCCGGCGGAATGTAACCGAAAAAGCCGTTTGCCAAACTGATGTTAAAAGTCGGAGCAAAAGGACTTCGCGCCTTGATTTCCAAACCGGTGATACCGTAAATCTCACCGGGAAGTGCCGCTATGCCGAGTTCACCGATTCGAATCGCCTGAAGCGGAACCTCCGAGGTCTTCGACCAATCCGCCATCTTCACGGTACTTTGAGCGTAAACGTCATCTCCCGTTTTGAGTTTGCCGTCCGGCAACTTTGCTAAATGGTCCTTTGCCGCTTGAACCTCTTCCGGTGTCGGCACACGGTTCTTAATGGTAATGCGTTTTTCGACCATTCCGAGCGGCACCCAATCGAAGTATTGGACATTCTTCCAAACATCCATAGCGGCTTGAGCGGTGTCTTCGCCGACGCTCTTGTAATCGTATTTTCGATTCGGATTCAAGAAGTCAATGCAGTTCGCATCGCCGCTGGTACCGTTTGTCATGATGCCGAGAAATGAGTCGGGAACCTTGTCGGCACCGATTTTCTCGGCGATTTTTTCTTTAATGCGTGCAGAAAAGACGGCGAAATAGTCGGCGGAAAAAACGCCGCCCGGTACTCCGGCGTAATGCGTCGAGTAATTAGCGAAAACGGCAATCGGCTTGTCGTCCGGCGAAACCACGGACAAAATCGACACGGCAGTATCGACCGGTCCGGTTCGGGTTATTTTGTTGGGATTAGCATGTCCCGGATTCATCATCGCCCGGTCGTTCTTTTTGCCGCTGAACAAATTCGTTGGTGCGGTGCCTTCCTTCATCAGAAAACGGCGGCAATAAATGTTGTTCTTATCATTTCCGATAGCCCAGCCGACTTTAGCGGGCGCAAGGTTCTTCACGGCAGCGGCAACCGCCTCGGCAATTTTAGCGGGAAGTTTCGCAGCATAACTTTCCGCTTTGGGTGATGCGTGTAATTCGCAAAGCGGCGGTGCGGAATGAGTGTGCGTAGCGGAAATCATGATTCGGTCGCGGCGAATTTTCGTTTTATTTTCGATGAGACCTTTCGCTTCATCGGCGAGGTACAGCGGCATAACGCAATTATCAACGACAACTAGGGCGATGCGTTCTGTGCTGTTGTCGAGTACCAAGCAGCGGACAAGGAGCGGGTCGTTGACTTTTTCGCTGGTCAGGAGAAAAAAGCCGCCGGCGATTGCAGTCGGAAATTCTGTCGGCGTGATGTCAACGACAGAGGTACCGGCGCGGAAGGTGCGGGACGCTTCTGCTGCAAAAGACGAAAAACACAAAGCGGTCGATATGACCAGACAGACGAGGAGTGAACGAATCATGGTTTTGTCTCCGAATGGTGGATAAAATGGTCAGTTCACAGAATTGTAAAGTATGCGATACTGAAAAGCAAGCGGCAGTATTTCAATTCTTGCAGTGGATTGCTTGCTAATAACTGCCCCCCAGAAGTACACACCAATAAAGCAGAAATGGGCGTTGCGGAACTCGAATCTGCGACCTCTGCCGTGTGAAAGCAGCGCTCTAACCAACTGAGCTAAACGCCCCAATGCGGGGGCTAAAGCCGCCCGCCTCTTTTACTACGTTACTCCCTAAATCACTCCTGCGGCGGAACGAACTTCGTACCCGCCGTCTCGTACTTCTCCCCCATGGGCTTGTCATCAAACATGTCCTCTTTCATTAAGCCCTCCTTCAGGGACTTCATCTCCTTCCCGTCCAAAATATCATTCGTTATATTCTTGAATTCGCCCATCCACTTGCGGAACTCGCCAAGAACACCGCCGAACTGCTTCGCAACCTCCGGCAAATTCTTACCGAAAAAAAGCACGCCCAGTATCAATACAAAAATTATCTGGAACGGTGTCGGTGTCAAAAACGAAAATAGTACCGCAGACATATTCTATAAGTCCCCTGCATAGCCGCTCGCATTAACCTTCCGCCTCTTCCGCACTCCGGGCACTCTTCCTGCCTTCCGAAGTACGCACAGCGTCATCAACCTCTTCTTCAATTCCGTTCACTCCCTTTTTAAATTCGGTCACACTTCGTCCCAAAGAACGCATAACCGACGGAAGCCGATTCCCAAACAGAAGAAAAGCAACTATCGCCAAAGCAATGTATCCAGCAGGAGTGCTAAAAGGCCCAAAACCAAAAAGAATTAAACTCGACATATTTTACCCCCTAACAGCAAGAAAAGCCCATTCAAAAATATAACTACTACACATAACCATTTTAACATAGATTTTCGCTAATGTCAAATGGACGTGAAAAAAATCACTATCTCGGTTTCACTGATTTCGGTTTTTCCTTGTCCGCCTCTTTTTTCGCTGGACAATCCTTCGGACAAGCAGAACAATCCGCAGTTGCAACAGGCGCGGTATCCGACTTCGCCTGCTTCTTGTAGGACTCACTGCGGTAATCGGTCTGATAAAAACCGGAACCCTTAAAAACAATAGCCGCACCGCCGCTGATAAGACGTTTAAGTTTCCGCTTTCCGCAAACGGGACACTTCACCAGCGGTTCGTCTTTGATATATTGAAACTCTTCCAATTCGTGAGAACAGGCCTCACAACGATATTCATAAGTCGGCATTTTCGGCACCCATAACAGCAAAAATAAGACACATAACAGCAACAACTCAATATATCATAACCTGCCATATTGTCAAGTAAGACCCGCGCACCGGGGGTAAGGGGGATGTTTATCACATTATCAGTAGTTTGTAAAACGTAAAACTGGTATTGTCAGACGCAAGTTCTTTTCTGATAATGGATTGTGTACTAAACCTAATCCGTTTT
>Ga0123353_10005647_pt1 | contig 16478 bp, 5 predicted proteins | sample TergutLab28metaG_3_FD_92763 | JGI IMG/M metagenome (GOLD analysis project Ga0123353, IMG submission 92763) | Labiotermes labralis P3 segment gut microbial communities from Petit-Saut dam, French Guiana - Lab288 P3 | ecosystem: Host-associated > Arthropoda: Insects > Digestive system > Gut ... | reverse complement strand
TTCATGCACCCATGCCCCGTTGCCGCTCGAAACGATTCGAAACACTTGTGACATACTCAAATTGCGGATGCAACGAGTGCGTGAACTCGGTTATGAAACCGGCTTGAATATTCTGCCCACGATGGGACATCATGAAGAAAATCTGCCGAATTCCGTCGGACCTGAATTTGCTCGTGCCATGAATCCTCGTGGCGATGTTACGCAGGGTTCTCTTTGTCCCAATCAGGAGAATTTCAAAGAGTACGTTCGGGAACTTTACCGCATTTTGGTCGCGGCAGAGCCGGATTACATCTGGATTGACGACGATGTCCGGGGCGGACACGCGCCGGTCGGCGATACGTGTTTTTGCGACACTTGCCTTCGTCTGTTATCCGAAGCCGCTGGAGCGGACTATACTCGTGAAACAATCAGAGCACAGTGGAATGATCAAAATTTTCGGAAACTGTGGATTCAGCATTATGACGAGACGCTTTCCCGATTGTTTGTTTTGATTGAACAAACCGTCCACGAGTTACGTCCGGGTATGCCGCTGGGATTTATGACCGGCGAACGTTTTTTCGAAAGTTACAATTTCGGACGCTGGACTGAAATTCTGGCGGGTCCCAGCAACATCGAGGTTCTTTGGCGACCCGGCGGCGGATTTTATCGTGATGAACCCATTGGCGGGATGCTCGAAAAATCTCGCCAAATCGGACGGCAGATTTCGCTGTTGCCGACCAAAGTTCGTTGTATTCAATCGGAAATCGAAAATTTTCCTTACTACCGTTTTCTGAAATCCGCCCGGATAACGGCGCTCGAAGCCGCTTCCCACATTGCGGCGGGATGTACCGGTGCGGCATTCAATGTCTTTACGTTGAATTGGGACGAACCACTTGATGAATACGAATCTCTCCTCGCCGAAATTCACCGTTGGCGACCCTTTTACGACTTGTTGGTCGCTCACACTGGTCGTGAAACACTGACGGGTGTCTTTCCGGTCTGGAAGCGCGATGCCTGGGCTACCGGACTCTATCCCAGAGATTATCCCGAAATCGACGTTTTGGGAATTCCCTGGTCACCTTCCGCCGAAGGGAAGCGCGGAGCGGTGATTTTGAGCAGTCATTCGGCGCAACATCTTTCCGACGATGACCTCCGAGCGATTCTTTCCGAAGGAGTCTTTACCGATGCGGACACACTCGATGTGCTTAATGCGCGAGGCTTCGGCGATCTAACCGGCATGGAAAAAATGGAAACGATCATGGTCGATTCGATTGAACGTTTGGTAGAACACCCACTCAACGGCACTGCGACTGGTCGGACACGGGATTGCCGTCAATCGTTTCCTGGGTTGACGCAACCGGCACATCTTTTGAAGAAAATTGATCCGAAGGTGCAAACGCTTTCTGAACGGACAGATTATATTGGTCAAAAGGCAGGCGACTGTTTGTCTGCGGTGTTCGAAAACCGGCTGGGAGGTCGAATTTTTGTCGCCGGTTATTATCCTTACGATTTTCTGTCGTCCCGGTCAAAAGTGGAGCAAACGCGTAACATTATGCGCTGGCTTTCCCGGGACCGGTTGCCCGCGTTTGTCGATTCCTATCACAAGGTGAATCTCCGGGTTCGGGAGTTATCGGACGGCGGCTTGGCAATCACTCTTTTGCACCACTCTTATGATACCGCCGAAAACGTTGCGTTACGTATCAAGACACCGCTCGATAAAATTGTCGTTTATGACCGCACGTGCAAACCGCGAAACGTTGCTGTTACTGACCGGGACGGCGAATACGGTCGGTTCGTCTTGCCGGAACCGCTCGCACCGTGGGATATGTGCCTTGTCGTCGTGAAACCGTAAAGGAAATATATCGCATCACAATGACGGTCGACCGCACAGAACCTGCCGCTCCTGTGCGATTGCGCACCCGGTTTTCATGTACAAATTGTAAACCATTTACATGGTCTTCGTCGGCACTTCGTCGAGATTCTCCCACTGAATGCCGACGCGCCGGAGTGCGTATCCGACTTCCTTGCGGTAGTCGCCGAAACACGTCATCCAATGGAAGCCCGGTACTCGTTCCGCCAGAAGTTTGTCCGGGAAGTCGTACCGAAGATCGAACTGCGTTCGGCAAATCATTCGGAACGGAACATCGACAATCGTCCCATTGAATCCAATCCAGCGCTTGCCATTGAAAGCCGGTACGAGATGCGTCGTCTTCGTGCCAATCGGATACTCGATGTATGGAGCAGCACCGTAGTCCGATTCCATGTGGGTCATAATCCGAGTTGGAAAGTACGTTTTGCCGTCCATCTTTCGCGGTGCAGTGCAATGCGCTACTGTCATAAGCCCTTGATGCGGGAAGTTGGGATTGCAGAAAAAGACCGGTTTGCCGATGATATTGCCCAGCAATACACCGCTCGGAATGACCACGAAATCAGATTCGCAGAACGCAAGATAACCGTCGTCGTTGAGCGTACTGAGTGCCAAACAGGCAGTCGTTTCCGAGGCAGGCATGATGGCACCCATGCACGAATTGACCGTGATCAGGTTCGTACCAACTTCCTTCATCATCAACCGGAAGAGATCGTCAAGCAGGAAACTTAACACGAAGAAGTCGTTCGTCGTTTCCAGTTTCGTTCCCGGTATTTTGAGGTATGCTTCGGCACGCTTCTTTGCCCGAGCCATCGCCTTTTCGTCGGCTCTGGCATCCTTGACCAACTTGGAGATTTGATCGAAACTTATATCATGGTACTCGAATCCCCAGGTCTTCTTGGCGATTTCGGGGACGCTTCCTTCCGGTTGTGCCCAGGCACCAGCACCACCAATGGTGATGATCTTGTTATTCCGTGCGTTCTTCAGACCACAGAGCGCACGAAAACGCCAGTCCAGTTCCGTAACCTCATCGGTAACGACATCGTCGAAGCCGAGTCCCGGCATGATGAGTCCGTCGGTGTGGTTTCGCAGAAAACGCGGACTGATGATCTCGTACTGAAGATAGACCGGTCCGCTCCGCCAACGTTGAAAGAAGACAATATCTTTACCGAAGTTCTGAATGCCGTGGATACTGTGTCCCGCTCCGTAAAACAGGATCGTGTCGCATGCTTTCATATCAGGATTTTCCTGCAACTGGCGGACATCGTTCACGGAGGCGATTTCCAAGAACTCGATGGGATAATCTGCGCGTTCTTTTACGCCGTTGAGTTCGGATTGGATTCGTGCGACTTCTTCGGCTGCCGCTTCGGGAGTTTGTACTTCTCCCCAGTTTCGCCAGGATGTTTTTTCGCGGCGTTGGGGATGATCCCAAACGAGTACCGGTTTGACGATCAGCGGCTTTCGGGGGATCGGCATGGCAACGGGGGCGACATCGTCGGCAGCCTGCAAGGCACCGTGGAAGGCGGCATAGGAAAGTCCTCCCATGAGAACACCTCCCATTCCAAGAAACGAGCGGCGGGAAACTTCTAACTGGGCGGCGGTCAGCGGCGCAGTGGAATAATTGGGACAGCAATGAGCATGATGAATTGAATCGGACATAGTTAATTCCTTTCGAATGAGAAAAAGGGTAAAAAAGCGATGTATAGTCTATCATGTTCACACTCATTCTGCAACATGGTGCGAGTCCGCAGTTCGTCAAGGAGGTAGTCGACAATCGCCGACCAACCGTCCGCTTGTACCGCTTGTACCGCTTGTACCCTTTGATTCGCCCGCAATCGGCAAAGTTTTCGTATTTTTCCTACTTTATCTGCCGCCCCCATTCGATTATAATGGAGAGGTCCCCCTGTCTTACGCAAGTTGACAATGATTCGCCTGGCAGCGCAATCTCTGTTCGGAATCAGCGTTTGGCTCTGTCTGCACAACGTTTCGGCTCAAGATGCGCTCCCACCGTCAATAGAAAAGAGAAGCGAACCGACCATCCGACAGGCTGTGGACGCGATCTACTTTGCCACTCCCGAAGGCAGACAAGTTTTATTTCCCGGTAATTGGTCCCTGACCATCGCTGATGATTTTCGACGATTTCTCCTGAGAGATCAACAAACGCCGGTACCATCATTTATCCTTCGTAGTATTTTCGCCGCTGGTACTGTCGTCGGCAATCGTGTCGAAGTGGACGTGCAAATCGAACTTGCGACAAGCACTTTTCAGCCGGTTCGGATTCCTCTCGGCTTTCGGGAAGGTCTTCTGCCCAGCGGCGATCAAACGGACAAACCGCCGTTTCTCTACTCGGGACCGGGTTCTGCGGACATCACGGTGGAGTCAGGACAGAAAATTGCCATCGTCTTTCCTCAAACGCAACAGGCGGAATCGGAAGATTCCGAGAAACCTGAAAAGCCTGACATCAATCAACAACACACTCTTTCCCTTTTGCTTTGGTTTCCCTTCCAAAACGGCACTGAAGAAAACCGGCTGACCATCTCTTTTCCACAGGCCAACAGTTCGCAGTGCCTGCTCGAAGTTCCGATGAGCAACATTGACGCATCGGTAACACCGGGGATACTCCTCGAACAACAAGAAAATGCCGAAAAGCAAATAACGATATTAAAAATTCAAGGTCTTCACTCGGATACCAAAATTGTTTGGGGAAAAAGGAAAATCGAAATTGTCGATGACCGCCCCGTGTTGATCGTCAAAGATGCCGCCATTGATGTTCAACTCGATGCCCAATCAGCCGTGTACGAGGCGGTGTTGCCAGTGAACGGTGCGACGGGCAGTTTTGATCAGTTGCAGATTCGGCTTCCGCAAGGTTGTGTGCTTGACCGTGAGTTCACCGACAAATACGCTTCTGCCAGCGACTATTCCGTGGGCGACGTAGACGAATCTTCTATTGTTACTATTCAGTTCCCTCAAAAGACGGCGGGACCCGTTTCCCTGCATTTGAAAGGCACCCAACACTTTGAAGGGGACAGTCCCGATTTCAATCGTGTCTTGTCCGGCTTCGAAGTTCTCGGTGCCGAACGTCAGACCGGTGTTCTTTCCGTGTCGGTTTTGCCTTCGGAGATGAAACCCCACTGGGAATCGGTTCGCGGAGTTCGCCGCACTGACATCGGCAGTTCAAGTGTGGCTACGTCGTCGTCGGTTCCTGCGTCCAACGGCGGCACTCAATTTGACATTATTTCGCAGCCATTTCGACTCAACGTACAGGTGATTGCCCCACAAACCCGAATCAACGTCAAGCCGGAATACCGATTTCACATCAGTAAAGGATGGATCACCATGTCTGTTCGGCTTTCCTATACAGTGAGCGGCACCAAAACGGAAGCACTCCATGTTCAGTTATCCGACTCGCAATGGCACTGCGAGTTTGGAGTGTCGAGTATTGTCGATACACTCAGTGTTGGCTTAGATCCATCGGGCTTGCTGACGATTCCGCTCAGCACTCCGTCCGAAGGAACTATCGAGATTGACTTTCAGGCACGCCGGTCGATTGCGTCTGAGGAACAAATGCGTCCGCTTGTTATTCCGATGCCGAAGCCGCGAGCGTCGTGGAGCGACCCCGCCCTGGTTGCCATCGTGGCGGATAAAAATGTGGAAGTGTTACCCCTTGACGAGTCATCTTCGTCGACCTCCGAACAACGTATCGTTGGTTTGACGCTTCAGACTCGCCGAACCATCCCGAATCATTTTCGGATCGAACCGACGGATTCACAACAGGTGCCGCTCTACTACCGCACCACTCCGGCTGATGCCGCTGCTGAACCGGCGGTTTTCGTGGCGGACTTGACTTATCACCAACAGCAAGTCAGTGCGTCGATGCAAACGGACGTGCATTTGTCCGATGATCGTAAGCAGGTCGCGCAAACCATTTCCTACTATGCTCCTTACACACCAGTAGATCGGTTGTATTTTTTGCTTCCCCGTGCTTTGGCATTGAGCGGCGACGTGCAGATCAGTTTGGAGAACCGCACGCTGGAACTTCGGGATACGGTTTCCGAAGCACGAGAAATTGTTCCAGATAATTGGGTACGACAAGTCATCCAACTTCCCGAACCGATGTTCCGGTTTCAGTTGACGTTTCAATATCCTCCTCCTGTATTCAACGTTGCCGCCGATGGAGTGGCACCATTTTCGTTGCCCTTTGTGTATCCGACAGAAGTTCAAGCTTCGAATCATCTCATTCGATTTTTCACTCCTTCCGGTTACAGAGCCGAGTTGCAAAACGAATCGCGGCTACTCTGGGAATCTTCCCGGGAAACAAGTCGTCCCTCTTCGAATGCCACAGAAATGTTCCGGTCGACTCAATCGCCAATGCGAATTGCGTTGTTCATTTATGCTCCTGAAAGAAGTGTTTCTGGAACCACCATTGTCGAACGTGCCTGGCTCCAAACTTGGCTTACCGGCGACGTTCGGGTAGATAGGGCGGCGTATGTTTTGAGAAGCACCGACGATTCCATAACGCTCCATCTGCCGCCGAACGTAGTGCAGGAACAACGTATGATTGTTCGAGTTAATCAGCAGCAGATTACATTGCCCAACATCTCGCCTGCTGGGGTACTGACTCTCCCGATTTCGCCGGAGCAGCAAGATCAACCGATAGAAATTTCGGTCGATTATCGTTACCCCTTTGACATGTCCGGCATCGAGGTCCCGATCATTTTGCCCTCCTTTTCGAAGGGAACATCCGTCCAATATCAGTTTTGGCAAGTTATTCTTCGAGAGAACAAGCACATTATCGGCTATCCTGCCGGTTGGACACTGGAGTACGACTGGACTTGGAATGGATTATTTTGGTGGCGGGTTCCGTCGATTCGAAAAAGTGACATAGGTTTTGAATCCGATGCGTCGGCTCCTGAACCCGCGATTTCGGAGTCGAGTCAGTACGTTTTCAGTCATCTTCACCCTCCCGAATATGTTACGCTTTACATTGTCAAGCGTTCGTGGATCATTTTTGGTTCAAGCAGCATCGCCTTGCTCGTCGGCTTGATACTGATTTATGTACCACAGTCCCGGTACGCAGGTTCACTCTTCGGACTGGGTGTTGCCCTGGTTGCTGCTTTGGTATATCAACCCCCCTTGGTGCTTTTGGTACTTCAAGCGGCAGTGTTTGGTGTGTTTTTGGCACTAGGAGCAGGGTACGTCTATAGGATATTCCATCGACATAAACCGTGGGTATCGTCGGTATTCCCGCTGTTGGATGATTTCACACAACACTACACGACACCGCTTCCCTCCTCACCAACGATTCATGAAGTTTTAATGGACGACACCGCCACCAGTAACGATATTATTGAACCTTCGGTTGTCCACAATGGTCAATCATGACGACACAGAATTTTCTCATCCAGATTGCCAGTGCCGCAGTCGTCAAATTGCGATGGAACAGACGTTCGGTTGCGTTTGCTGGGGAGGTGGTGCGTACTTTTACTCTTGCGATTCTGTGTATGTTTTTGATATTTTTCCCTTCCCTTTTTGCGGAAGAAGAAAACGTCATCGAGTTTCGCAGAGTGTTTGTCCCCGAAGAACAGATTCCCTCCTTATCATTGGGACCCTCCCTGCCGATGAATCGGCAACAGTTTGAATCCCAGATTGAACGGTTCAATCAACAATCAGAACAACAGAGCGATCAGCAACCGTACCTTTCTAAAATTGTGTTGCGGGCAAAACTTGAAGATCAGCAACTGACATCAGGGCAGGGGGCTTTTACACTCCATCCTCGTGCTGGCGGTTCACCTTCGATACCGTTTGATCCGCTGACATTGCCAATTCATTCTGTGCGTTGGTCGGATAATACGGATGCGGTACTTTATTACGCTCCGGATAGTGGAAACCGGCTTTTAGTTCCTTCGCCGACTGATTCGAATTCATACGATCATATCCAATTCCGATGGTCGCTGCAAAGCCGCCACGCTTTTCGCAGCAATGATTCTCGCAGCAATGATTCTCGCAATGGGATAATGTTCGACATTTCGCTACCTCCTTGTTTGAGTGTGGAATTACAGATTGAACTTCCAGAAGCATTGTCTCTGACATCTTCTGCCGGACTGGTTTTTTTGAGCGAGGAAAACACGACTCCGAGGTTCCGCACCTGGCAAGTTTCGTTGGGACATCATTCCAGCACAACGCTTACGATTGTTGCGGATCAGTCGTTGCCGTCGATCAAGCCGAAGTTGGCGATCCGGCAAACGATGATCTATGCCGTGAGACCAGAAGGATTAGGAACAGAAACCCAGATCGCATTTGATGCAGCAGATTCCCGACCAGACCAATTACTACTGGAATTGGAAATGCCGCTCCGACCGGTCGATGTCCTGTATGGGAATCGCCCCGCCCCGTGGACACTGTCGGCAATTTCGCCCGGCATCACGGAAGTCCTGGTTGATCTTTCGTCGTTTTCCGAAAAGGAGCCGCAAGAACTCAAAATTATGTCGCTAGGTCCGCTCCGGGAAAATCAGCGTTGGACACTGCCGCGAGTTCGGGTGACATCGTCCGATGTTTTCTGGCTGGAAACACGTTGCGGTGTGAATGTTTATTCTCCTCTGCGGACCCGTAATCTTATTTACGATCAAGCGGTTCAAGTTTCTCCCCTCTCTTCGACCAATGTGAACTGGGCGGAGCGGGAACTGTTCATATTCCAACTTTTTCAAGATGATGCACAGATTGAACTCGAAGTCGGTTATTCGATTCCCCACATTACGGTGAACAGTTTTGTCCAGACCGAGTGGAGCGACAGCGAACTTCGCGGCACCGTTTTTCTTCATTGCAGTGTGACCGAAGGAGAACGTTTTGCTCTGAACTTTCCTGTTTCGGAACATTGGGTCATTGATTCGGTCGATGCGTATCCTCCACCGGCACAGGTAGCGAGTGTTTCAGGAGACGATCCCATTTTTACATGGGACGTGCTAGAAGGCACACAAAGGCTTTCTGTGCAGTTGAACCGTCCGCTTGATTCACGCAGTTCCGTGATGTTAAAGTTATCGTGCCGGTTTATCAACAGTTCGCAAAGCCAATTTCTGTTGGCGGAATTGTCTCCCCTTATGTTGCCCCATCGGCACGGAGAAACGCATTTCATTGCGACTCAATCTCATTTAACGACGTACTCGCTCAAATCCAGTATGGACGCTTCGGTGTTCGACGTTCCGAGTCTCACACTGGGCGGGAATTCCTTGCCTTCGGCGGGGGCTGTCTATCCGCTTGATTTTCGAACACAGGATATTTGTTTTGAATTGGAACGAATGAGTCCCAATTATACGGTGGAGATTTTTGGGAACAATTTCATTGACAGCACTGGGCTGACTGCAACGTTTCGCATTAATTGTACGCCGATTGATGATTCATCAATTAGCCGAGTGATCATTCACTTTACTCCGAGCGGAGACACGGACACATCGAGACATTGGAATTTTTCCCTGATGGAGAGTACCGGTTCGCCTCGTCCGCTTCAGGCTCGAAAGATACTCCCGGAGGAATTGCAGGAAGTCTTTTCGATGTCCGAACAGCAAAATTGGAGTGAAAATTTAGAGCGCGGTGAACTCTGGGAAATTCGCTTTGACGATTCGCAGACGGCATCCTTTGAATTAACGGCGGTCTCTCTGATTCCGCTTGCCGATACGATTTCCCTTCCCCTTGCTTCGGTGCCGCTTGCTTCTGCACAGCGAGGCGAACTGACAATAGAATCGCCGCAACAGTTTCATTACCGGATTGTCCATGCCCGACTCGATTCGATTCCGGTTGCTCCCCCTGCCTGGGATCAGTATCAAACGACCCGTGCCGCCTTTCGCTACAATCCATCCGAGGAACTGCGTCGTTCGCACCCTACTCTGCTTCTGTTGCAAAAACTCACGCCGAATGAACAGGCGGACATCGCCTGGGTTTGGTCGCTTCGTTTGGATTCCCAGTACGACCCCATTGGTATCGTCCGAAACAGGGCATTGTTTCTGGTCGAGAATCAAGGAAAAGATGTGTTGAAGATTAAACTTCCTCGTGGGATCGACGCTACCAATGTTTCTTCCGTTTGGCGGGATTCCCAACAGATTCCCTGGCAGTACAATGCGGATCAGGGGGACGCGGATCAAGGAGCCATCAACGTGGCTCTCCCGGAGGGGCAACGTTTTGTTTCGATTTCCGTCGAATATGCGTATCATGATGCGCCGCTGTCGAAGCAACGTAAGTTACGTCCGCACTCTCCTTCGGCAGATGTTCCGATCCTGTCCGGCAGTTGGATTTCATGGTTTCCGCCGGAGTTTGAAGTCAGTTTACGGAGAGCGAACAATGATGACTCGCCTGCGTCCACAGGTTCCGTATCCGTCTCGAAAACGTTGGAGTATCTGCTGTCAGGCACCTACCGTTCCTTCCTCGGAGCAGAATGGCACAATATCTTTGACAACGGACGGCGGCGATTAGAAACCGAATCGGCAGCCCAATACTTTTTTGAAGGAATCGTCGATGTTCTGGACAATAATCCCCTTTCGACTTGGGGAGAGTTACTCGGAAGAGAGAACGAAAAAATTCTCGCCTACGTCCGGTCTCGACTGACGGACACAAGACGATTCGTGGAAACGAAACTGTTCATTGACAAGCAGGCATTGAGTTTTCTCGGCATCACACCGACGACACCCATTGAGGGCATCGGCACGATCCGGGACGAGAACGTTCGGAAAAATCTTTTCGAGCAGGCAGGATTGGTGCTTCTGGTTGCCGCTCGAACGCGGTCGGATGGAACGAAAGAATATGTGTTTGCGATTACCACGCCGATAACGCTTTCACTGAATCGGCACTTTCAACCTGTTTCGGCGGGACACTGTGTCCGAATTGTGCCGTTTGAAATTTTTGACTCAAACTCGAAATCGTCGCCGGAGTGGATTCTCGCCTCCCGCTGGCTATCGGAAACAACACTTTCCTCTGCTCCGTGGTTGCTGTCGACCCAAGTGATGCAGTGGACGGCGTTATCTTCGGATTGGCATGCCTATGAATTGCCGATCACTACGGAACAGCCGCTTTACATTGTTCATCGTCAAAAGTTTTTGGCGTTGCAGTGGATCGCATTTTTGTCCCTCGTTTTGATTTCCAGCCGCAAGCCGTTTTCATCACCGATTGCGCTCTTTGCTTTGTTGATTCTCTTTGAAGTGATTGCCCGGTCAGTGGCACCATGTTACGTCGGAATCCCCAGCGGTGCCTTTCTCGGCGTTCTCGTTTCGTGGGCGTTTATGCTGATCCGCTCGAAAGCCATCGTGAGTGATGCGCCACTAGAACTTCCTCGCCGCGACGATTCGACCGAGTGTTCGGTCTCGTTCGTGCCTGTGCCGTTAACCCTGCGGTCGCTTTTGCTTTGCGCCTCGCTGATAGGGACATTGCTGATAGGACTTTCCACTTCCGTTATCGCACAACCGATCCCAGTCTCTGCACAAATTGTCTCGCGAAAGGAACCCTATACGGTAATTTATCCGACCGATTCGGAAGGACACTTTGTAGGCGAATATGTCTATCCACCCTTGGAGTTTTTCTATTTGTTGTCTTCGAGTACCCTGACCGAATCCCAGGCAGTGTCTCAACGAGGACACATTATCAAAGCATTGTATCAAGGTTCTCTCGTTCGCGGAACGTCGGGACAGATCGAGTGTGCGGACGATTTCAAAGCGGTTTTTGATGTGCACCTCGATTCATCTCATGCTGTGATCACCTTGCCGAATTTGCCTGCTATACCGGGCAGGTTTTTATGGAATTCCAGACCGATTCAACCGATTCGGGAATCTGAAGCAAACGGTATGTTGTCGTTCCAGATCACAAACGAAACGCCGGGTAAGCATACATTAGAAGTCGCACTGTCCCCCAAGATCAATGGGCAAAATGCAGACGTGCCACACCCAATTGCTTTTCCGATTCCAAAGGTTCCCCAATCGACATTACGGCTTAATGCACCGCCGGAAGTTCGGGTGGACGTTCCCGACGCACAAGGAGCGATTACGCCGAACACCACACTTACACCTGTTTTGACGGCGGAATTGGGTGCCGCTGAACAACTTTCCCTCTCTTGGATTGATGATCCGAACAGAAGCGGATCATTAGTGAGAGAAGTCGAACAGTTTTTTTGGATTCATGTCAAGCCCACTCAAATCGAACTTCAAGCGTTGTTTCGGTTCCGCATTGACGGCGGCACAGTACAGCATTTGACTATTCAAACCGATCCGCTATGGTCTCGTTCAGGACAGTTTCGGTGCGACGAAGGACACACGATTGTTTCACGAACTGAACCGGCGACAGAATTACGGTCCCTCGGCAGTCTTGCGGATTCTTCGTCCAATGTGTTGCAGATTGATTTTCAATCGCCGGTTGCAGGGATAGTAACCTTGCGTGCCAATTTTGTCCTTCAAGATTTTAATGTCCCTCGGAATTTACGGGTTTATGGAAATCTTCGTCTTCCCGAATTTCGGGCGTTGCAATCACGAATGACCAAGTCCATGCTTGCCGTATCGGCGGACCCGGTGCTTGTTGAATTAACTCTTCCGGCAGAAGGACGCAGCAGCGGTTTTCTGTCGGGTTGGTATGGAACTTCAATGGAATCCTCTCCGCTTTTGGGGGAGAGCCCCCTATGGGAATTCGCGGAACAGTTTGTCCGACGCAATGACGCTGCCAGAGAACGCCCCGATGCCGAGTACGACCTTATAAAAACGGAACCGAACTGGACCGTCAATGTCCGAACCAGAAAGACTGTCCCCAAAGTGTCGGTGACGCAGTCTGTTCAACTGGACGCAAACGAATCAAAAATCCACATCCTCGGCGAATTCGAGTCGGTTTCCCCAATTTTTCGGCAACAATTTTCGGCAGAGCGACCGATACAGATCGAATCCATCACGGTTCGGAACTCCGAAGACGTTCTCATAGAAACCCGATACCAGCAAATCGCACCCGAACAATATCTAATCTTTTTCAAGAGTCCCGTTACCGAAAAATATGCCGTTACGATCCGAGGATTTTTCGAGACAGCGGTACAGGAAGAACAGACGCTGCAAGCGGTTCCTCTATTGACTTTCGATGGAGCGCAAACGACGGCACATTCCCTCAACTTTTTTCGCACATCGTCGGTTCTTTCCGAAATTTCCTCAGAACAGAGTGCTTGGACAAAAACCAGTGCGGTTCCCGATGTGCCTGAATCGTTTGCTCAATCTATTCCGCTCGGAAACTGGCGGAAAACCGAATCGACGGGATCTGTTTTGCCTGCTACAGCAGTCGCAATGGATGTCAGGGCAGAACCGCCGCGATTCGTCCTTTCTCCCAATCGTCCGACGGTCAAGAGCAAGACGGTCCTGACGTTTCAATCTGCCGACAGGAGCGATGGTGTCATGGTGCTTGACTTTACTGGAACCATTACTGGCGGCGAACTCAAATCGCTTTCGTTTCGCTGGGACGAACGTTGCGGTACCATTCAATCGCTGGAGCCTGCCGTTCCCTGGTCGCTCGGACTGTCCGGGGGGCAACAAATGCTAACGTTAACGCCTGCCGAACTCATGCAGGGAGAGCAGCGATTCAAAATTACCACCGCCATAAATGTTACAGGAACTGCCGTTTCGTTACCGAATGTGTTTCCGCTGGAGCGAGGTATCTACGCATTGGAATCGGAAGTTTTCGTCAGTTTGCCACTCAAACATGATGATGAAATCATTCCGTGGGAATTGGAACGCTTAGAAATGGTTGAAGAGCAAAGTGCGGGTCCTTCCCGTTCGTTCTATCGGGCAACGGATACCCAATTTTCGGCAACGATCAGTCAGATCGAATCGAGGTTAACGGCGGTATTTTACGATATTGCATTTCTGATCAAACGGAATGGAGTCATGTTGGGCTCGGCAACGGTGGATTTACAGAATCGGGGACAAGACAGTTTCGTGCTGCAAATGCCGCCGGGATACGAACCGATTCAAATTTCTTGTGCCGGGACAATGTTAGATCGAACTCCGACGGGGGAGGAAAACCGATGGCACATCCACATCGGGACCAGCGATTATCCACAGCGGCTGCACATTTTGTTTCGTACGACGCTTTCCAGTCCGCCTCAACGATGGAATCGCAACCAAGTTATTTCGTGGCTTAAGTTTCCGATTTTAGAAGGAGTCGTGATTCAAGAGACCCTCTGGTCGATTGCGTTTGAGGGAGAGGTGCCGACGTTGGGGGTCCGGTTGGGGACGGAAGGAGACGAAATGGAGGACTTGGAAACCCATTCACCGATTTTTGGATCAGAGGCGGTACTTTCGGTGGTCGGCGTAAATCTTATTCGGGAACATAATTTGATTCAGATTTTGCGTACTCTTCCTGTTTCGCCCAGACAAGAGGAGATGCAACGTTCGTTTGCACACTGGTTGGACGAATGGAATGCCATCGCGGATAAAGTGAATTCGCAAATTCCGTACTTGTCGTCGAGAAATGTCAAACCGAAGTTGATTCTCCGATCTGTCGGTTCCGAGTTAATAAGACCAGAGACCACTGGGACAATCCGGGCGTTTTGGGGAATGATGGGTGCCGGAACACAGGAAGCGTTGAGGGTCAGTATGGAACAAAGTGTGCAGGAGAAATTCGGAGTTGCTACCGATACCGTGTCCAGACAGCCCGGTCAGGTTGTGAACTCGCAGGTGTACTGGCAGGGAGGAATGTCAGAAGAAATGCAGTACCTTTTTGGAGTCGAAGGAGGAATCATGCGGACCATTCAGTTGACTTCGCAACCCGAAGAGGAAACGTGGACAGATTGGTTGTCGGAACACGTTCTTCTCGGCATCGTTCTTGCACTCATGCTTCCGGTTTTTGTGTTGATGTCGGTACGTTGGGTTCACCCATCGGAACTATGGTTGCAGTTTCCCCATTTCTGGGGCATGACCCTCGGCGTTTTCCTTTGGACATTCCTGCCGGAAAGTTTCCTCGGTTCAATTATCATCGTTCTGACGTTCGTGTCTCTTTTACGACCGTCTTGGAATCGCTCGCTGTCGATCATAAAGCCGTTGTAGTGTTCTACTACCATGTAATTTCTAAAATTTGGGATTGCTTTCGTCTGCTGCCAAAACGACTCACGGGGAGAGTTCTGGTAATATCCCTCTGGTGGTTGTACCGGTGCTCGGAACACAAAAACTGCCTACTGGACATGTTGTTGGACAAGAAGTAAAGAGGGTGATTTTTCTGCTTCGTCAGCGCAGACCGACACGGCAAGGAACAGCGAGAGCAAGCAAACGAAAGCGAGACGGATGGAGGGCATGGTGGTTCTCCAGTGAAAAGGGGATACATGCTGATTCTAACATGAAGGCGGTAAAACTGCAAACGTGGAAATTCGGTCGCTCCCGGTTCAATCTCTTCGAACCAGCATCTGTTGCCGGTACCTGTGCGCTGTTCGTTTTGTTATAATTGAACATTGATGCACCTCGCAGGGCGAGGCGGCTAAGCGGGTTTCCCAAAGAATCGCACCATGGATTTACACTTAAAAAACAAAGTCGCCCTTGTTACCGGCGGAGCAAGCGGACTCGGTAAAGCAATCGTCATCGCCCTCGCCGAAGAAGGTGCGAGCGTCGTCATCAATTACCGAAGCAGAAAAACCGAAGCGGAAGCACTGTTAGAACACATTCAGCAACAATACGGCGGCTCCGCAATGATGGTCTATGCCGACGTTGCCAGCGAACAAGATGTCATCAAGATGTTCGAAGCCATCGACCAAACGTTAGGACCGATTGACATTGCCGTCAACAATGCCGCTTACTGTGCAAACCCAGAGTGTGCCGATTTGACACTCGAAGAGTTCCGAAAATGTATCGACATTAACTTACAGGGCACCTTTCTCGTTTGCCGGGAAACGGTACAGCATTTGCGAAAACGAGGAGCGCCGGGCAACATCGTCAACATTTCCTCGCAGGCGGCACTGCGCGGTTCTCAAAACGGCAAGACCGCCTATGATATGTCGAAGACCGGCATATTGGGCTTCACCCGGTCGCTGGCACTCGAAACGGCAAAGGACAAAATCCTCGTTAATGCTGTCTTGCCCGGTCTCATGTACACGGACATCTTGGCAAAGGCGATTGATGCCGATCCTGATCGGTTTAGCAAACGTTCCCCCTTGGGACGACTTGCACGCACAGAAGAAGTTGCCCAAGTGGTCGCACTGCTTTGTTCGGATCGTGCCAGTTACATGACCGGTGCCAGCATCGATGTCAGCGGCGGAATGGTTTTGCATTGACAAAACAGTCCCACTACTCATTTACTCGCTCCCATGTTATCATCTAGTTCCACCAGAACGATACGCACCGTTTTTGTTCAATCTTTACGCCCACAACACCGCCTATTTTCTCGGAGCAATCGGCGGAATCGTGCAGATGTTTCGCTTATGGAAAAAACGCAAGAACCTTGCGTACGCGGCGGGCTCTGTGAACAAACAATAATAAAAACAATGACAACAGAACTACACCACACCTATTTCGCCAACGAAAACCTCTCGCAGTGTCCGATACACGGTTACATTCCCTTCTCGTCGGCAACATCGTCGGACGGCAAAGTCTCCGAGCGGGACATTGTGGATCGCAAAATAAACTTTCCATCGACACGTTTTGGA
>Ga0123353_10005645_pt1 | contig 16480 bp, 13 predicted proteins | sample TergutLab28metaG_3_FD_92763 | JGI IMG/M metagenome (GOLD analysis project Ga0123353, IMG submission 92763) | Labiotermes labralis P3 segment gut microbial communities from Petit-Saut dam, French Guiana - Lab288 P3 | ecosystem: Host-associated > Arthropoda: Insects > Digestive system > Gut ... | reverse complement strand
TCCATCTCACCCAGTCTTTGGCCGCCAAATTGTGCCTTGCCCCCTAAAGGTTGCTGGGTAACAAGAGAATAAGGACCAATTGAGCGAGCATGGATCTTATTATCAACCAGATGATGGAGTTTGATCATATAAATCATCCCTACTGTCACAGGCTGATTGAAAGGTTCACCTGTCCGCCCGTCATAGAGCGTAGTCTGGCCGGAAACAGGCAAGTCGACTTTTTCCATTATCTCCCTGATCTCATTCTCTTCCACACCGTCAAATACCGGCGAAGAAACAGGAACACCAGATCGAAGGTTTTTTACAAAATCATGTACTTTTCCAGAGGGAGCATGATCGATAAAGTCGGCGAAATCCGATGTAGCATAGAGTTCTTTTAACTTACTACGAACTACATCCGTATCGGTGTTGGTTTCAATAAGATTGTTCAACCGTTCTCCGAGTCCTCTTACCGCCCATCCAAGATAGGTTTCAAGAATTTGTCCTACATTCATTCGCGAAGGGACCCCCAAGGGGTTCAGAACAATATCCACGGGAGTACCATTGGCGAAATAAGGCATATCCTCTTCGGGCAAAATACGAGATAAAACACCCTTGTTTCCATGCCGACCGGCCATTTTATCACCCACAGAAAGCTTACGCTTAATGGCGATATAAATTTTTACCATCTTAATCACGCCGGGGGGTAACTCATCACTTGCCCGCGTTTTCTCAAGTTTTGCATCAAAATAGGCCCGCACTGCCTCTTTCTTACGCTCCAAATTAGAAAGAAGAATATTGATTTCTTCTTCAATGGCTTCCCCATCAACAACAGCAATATCTTGCCATTGGGAAAAGGAAATTTTTTCAAACGTTTCTTTTGTAATGATATCACCCTTTTTCAGCACGATTTTCTTTTTAGAGTCGCTAAGCTTTGTTAAAGAAGTTTTGCCCAACAACAAATCGTTAATTTTCTTTTGAACTACCTTCTCCGCAATACGAATTTCATCATCCCTGTTTTTCTGTAGCTGAGCAATGATCTCTTCTTCAATCTTTTGCGACCGATAATCTTTTTCGGCACCTTTGCGGGTAAAAATCTTGGCATCAATAACCGTTCCCTCCACGCCTGGAGGAACGCGAAGCGATGTATCCCTCACATCGCTTGCTTTTTCACCAAATATAGCTCGCAAAAGTTTTTCCTCTGCAGAGAGTTGTGTCTCCCCTTTGGGAGTAATCTTACCAACAAGAATGTCGCCATCCTTCACCGCAGTCCCCATACGAATGATACCATCATCATCAAGGTTTTTTAGTACCTCGTCACCAACATTGGGGATATCACGTGTAATTTCTTCCTTACCTAATTTTGTATCGCGAGTGACTATTTCAAACTCTTCAATATGGATGGATGTATAAATGTCCTCTTTTACAATCCTTTCACTGACCAGAATAGAATCTTCATAGTTATAACCTCCCCAAGACATAAATGCGACCATCACATTTCGTCCCAGGGCAAGTTCCCCCCCATCAATGGCAGAACCATCAGCAATAATATCCCCTTTTTTTACCCGCGCCCCTCGTTCCACGATAGGCTTCTGATTAAAACAGGTATCCTGATTGGTTCTTTGATACTTGGTCAAACTGTAAATATCGACTCCCGTATCCATACCATCTCTTTCAGATTCATCACTACGTATGACAATACGCAACGCATCAATGCTCTCTACAACACCCGCACGCCTAGCAACAATCACCGCCCCCGAATCTCGCGCAATAATACGCTCCATGCCAGTTCCTACCAATGGAGCTTCAGGCTTAATGAGAGGGACAGCCTGACGCTGCATATTGGAACCCATTAGAGCCCTGTTGGCATCATCATGCTCAAGAAACGGAATCAGGGTTGCAGCCACACTTACAAGCTGGATGGGAGAAATATCCATCATGTTAACATCTGTGGGTACACAGGTCAAAAAGTCTCCCCCACGTCGCGCTGTAATAAGATCACTAATAAATCTTCCATCCTCTCCAAGAGGGAGATCTGCCGGAGCAATGACATTATTTTCTTCTTCTATCGCTGTCAGATAACGAACATCATCTAAAACGCGGCCGTTATCTACAATTCTATAAGGTGTTTCAATAAAGCCAAACTCATTGACTCGCGCATAGCTACTTAGGGAAACAATCAATCCAATATTGGGACCTTCTGGAGTTTCTACGGGACAGATACGACCGTAATGTGTCGGATGCACATCCCGCACCTCAAATCCGGCACGCTCTCGTGTTAGGCCACCAGGACCCAAAGCAGACAATCGCCTTTTATGCGTAATTTCAGACAAAGGATTTGTCTGATCCATAAACTGGGATAACTGACTGCTGCCAAAAAATTCGTTGACCACAGCCGAAACAGGTTTAGCATTCACAAGATCGTGAGGCATCATGGTCTCAATATCCTGAAGACTCATTTTTTCTTTAGCCGCCCGTTCCATCCTGACCATGCCAATCCGATATTGATTTTCAATCAACTCTCCCACAGAACGAACACGACGATTTCCCAAATGATCAATGTCATCAACGCTGCAATTAGGGGAACCATTCTTCAAACCAAGAAGATACTTAACCGCCGCTAAAACATCTTCGTTTCTTAGAATCGTCACATCTGTGGACACGTTAAATTGCAATTTATAATTCATCTTTGCGCGTCCAACGGCTGACAAATCATAGGTCTCTGACTGAAAAAATAGACTTTCGAAAAATTTACTTGCCATTTCTGGCGTGGGGGGGCTGCTGGGACGGAGCTTCCTGTAAATCTCCATAACAGCATCATCCGTAGATTCTATGTGATCCATCAGCAGGGTATTTCTTATGGAAATATTATCCTGATGCTCTTCCACATTAAGAAATGTACATTTCTGTATCTTCTTCTCCCGTATCTTCCTTAATCCTTCCTGGGTCAACTCTTCGTTGCAGCTGAACAGTACGCCACCTGTATCGGGGTCAAGCACGTCGGAAGCAAACACCTTACTAACAACATCCTCATCGGCGATATCAATACGGACAATTCCTGCATCCATGATGCGGCGTAAAAGAGCTTTCGAAATTTTACGTCCTTTTTTGGCAATGATTTCACCTGTTGTCACATCCTGAATATCGTCAAAGGCTCTTTCATCCAAAAGCGTTTCATCAACGACAACTCCTTGACTGTTCTCTCCAAAAATAATGCTCCGTGTGCCATAAAAATAGTTAAGGATAAATCCCGTTGTATTACCCATAGCTTTCAGAAGAATCGTGACCGGCATTTTTCTGCGCCGATCAATGCGCACATAGAGAAGGTCTTTTGAATCAAATTCAAAATCAAGCCAAGATCCTCTAATAGGTATGATACGCGCTGAATAAATGAGCTTTCCGCTTGTAACCGTTTTCCCTTTGTCATGATCATAAAAGATGCCGGGAGAGCGATGAAGCTGGCTTACGATAACTCTTTCCGTACCATTAATGATAAAAGTTCCCGTATCCGTCATCATGGGAACTTCACCAAAAAAAACTTCCTGTTCTTTAACATCCCTTATCTGGCGCGATTCATTAGAACCCCTTCTCTGATCCGGGCCACGATCTGTATCAAACACGATCAGCCTGACAACAATTTTCACTGGCACCGCATAGGTCATCCCTTTTTGCAGGCATTCCTTTGCATCATATCGAGGTTCTCCGATTCTGTAGTTGACAAATTCCAAGGAACATCTTCCGCTGAAATCAGATATAGGAAAAACGCTTTTAAATGCCGCTTGAAGCCCCACATTAGAACGAGCCTCCGGGGCTAAATCTCGCTGAAGAAATATTTCATACGATTTCGTCTGCAGATCGAGAAGATTTGGAACATCCAATACCCGCTTTATACGCCCTAACTTTTTTCTAAATTCTGCCATAGCTCCCCATCGGTTTTTAAATGCTTTTTTACGGCTAGAACACCATCATGAACGTTTTACACGAAAGACAACGAGACGACCCCAACTGATAAAATCATAGTGGATCGCCTCGCTCTATTTCTCACTTAACCATGGCTACTAAGCATCCCGTTTCCTAACTGCAATATCGGGATACAAATTACCACAGATATATCCTTTCACTTCACGAGCAACGCTGAACCATATCCGTCATAATTTACAAGGTATTTTAGTAATGCCCTACTCACTTAGCAATAACGCAAATTACTTTATTTCTACTGTGCCACCAACCTCTTCAATTTTCTTTTTGATGTCTTCAGCTTCACCCTTGGCAACAGCCTCTTTGATCGGTTTTGGTACGGCTTCAACTAAATCTTTCGCTTCTTTTAACCCCAAACCGGTAAGTCCTCTCACAACTTTAATCACCTGGATTTTCTCGCTTCCAAAACTTGTGAGAATAGCATCAAATTCCGTTTTTTCCTCCACAGAAGCTGCGGAAGCTGCGGCAGGAGTACCACCAGCAACGGCAACAACAGGGGCCGCTGCAGAAACACCAAATTTCTCTTCCAGCTCTTTTACCAATTCTGAAAGTTCCAGAACCGTCATATTTTCAATAAACGCTACAACATCTGCCTTTGTAATCTGATCCGCCATTTTACTTATCCTTCCTAAATTATTTTAATTGTTGTCTTCTTTTTTTGCCCTGTACCCATCAAGAACCTGCACAAAACCACGCGGAACAGCGCTGAGAACAGTAACCAGAGAGGTTTGTACTCCCACCATAACTGATAAAAGTTTCGCCAACAAAACATCACGGCTGGGTAATTCGGCCAGCGCTCGAATTTGTTCCCCTGTGAGTACTTTACCCTCCAGAGTCCCAGCAACAACCTCCAAATTGGCATTTTTTTTGGCAAACTCAACCAGTATCTTTGCCGGTTCAACGACATCACCATTGTTAAGTGCAATAGCCAAAGGACCGTTCAAATAGGATTCCAAAGCGGCAGCATCTGTCTCTTTCAAAGCAATCTCAAAAAGAGTATTTTTGATCACCCTTAGTTCCGTATCGGATTTTCTCAGGGCATTCCTCAGAGTGGTAATCTCCTCGACACTCAATCCGCTGTAATTAGCAAGAACGATAAGTTTCGCATTTTGTACCTTTTCATGAAGTACAGCGATAACTTTTTCTTTTGTCCCTCGATCCAAAACAAAACCTCCTTATTTTTTTGAATTGGCCTCTGACTACCTCATAAGACAGACATGACGTTAAACAACCAGCAAACAACAAAACAATGCGGAAAGGATAAAACATTTCCAATATCTTGTCTCGGCAGGCCGATCATTCATCATTTAACCCTATTGTACCTGCTGTCTTAGACTCCATCAAAACGACCACAAAAACACAATGGAATTACGCCAAAACACCTCTTATGTCCACGGGATCAATTTTAACACCTGGCCCCATAGTTGTTGAAATGGCCAAACTACGCATATATACACCCTTACTTGAAGCAGGCTTTAATTTCATGATCATTTCCAATAAAGCAATAATATTATCCTTTATTTTCTCAGCACCAAAGGACACTTTGCCCACAGGTGTGTGTACAATTCCCGCTTTTTCTACCCGAAATTCTACCTTACCTGCCTTAAGCTCAGCAACCGCATTAGCAACATCAAAAGTGACCGTACCCACTTTGGGATTGGGCATCAAACCACGCGGTCCTAAAATTTTCCCAATCTTACCAACGCTCCCCATCATATCGGGGGTAGCGACAACTTTATCAAATTCCAACCATCCGCTTTTTATTTTCTCGACAAGTTCGTCAGCACCAACATGATCAGCACCCGCTTCCAAAGCCTCTTTTTCTTTCTCGCCCTTGGCAAAGACAAGGATACGAACCGTTTTACCCAATCCGTGGGGAAGCACAACGCTACCTCTTACCATTTGATCAGCATGGGCCGGATTAACACCTAAACGAACCGCTATCTCAATTGCTTCATCAAATTTTGCCCTTGCTGTAGTAATGGAAAGATCAATTGCCTCTTGGAGAGTATATCGCTTTCCCTGCTCAACTTGCAATTTCGCTTTCAAAAAATTTTTCCCTTTTTGCGACATAACAAAACCCTCTATTTCAAGTTATCCCACCACCGTTATACCCATGGACCGCGCCGTACCCATAATAATCTGAACTGCGTTGTCCATATCGACAGCATTCAGATCCTTAAATTTTAATTCTGCAACTTCACGAATCTGAGCTTCCGTCACAGAACCAACTTTATCTTTATTCGGAACGCTAGAACCTTTTGCAATCTTTGCCATCTGTTTCAACAATACTGAGGCGGGGGGAGTTTTGGTAATAAATGTAAAGGAACGATCCGAATATACTGTGATGACAACAGGAACAACCGTTCCCTCTTGATTTTGCGTCATCGCATTGTAGGCCTTACAAAACTCCATAATATTGACGCCATGTTGGCCCAAAGCAGGACCGATGGGTGGAGAGGGTGTGGCTTTACCTGCCTGAATCTGTAGTTTTATATTCGCAATAACTTTCTTTGCCATAACAATCCCCTAATAAATTATTGTATCCTTGAAGAACAGGCGTCCTGCACAATCATTATTAGCTTTGGATAACCTGTATAAAGTCAAGTTCAACGGGCGTCGGCCGTCCGAATATGCTAACGACAACCCTGAGTTTCCCCTTTTCTGGCCGCACCTCATCAATTAGGCCATCAAAATTCGTAAACGGTCCATCAATAACACGAACATGATCCCCTACTTCAAAATTAAATTTGGGCTTTGGTTTTAAGGTACCTTCATCAATTCTCGTAATCAAATTGCCAACATCTTTGTCGGATATGGGGGAAGGCTTATCTTTAGTCCCAATAAACCCTGTTACTTTAGGCGTGTCCTTGACAATATGCCAAGTCTCATCATTCAATTCCATCCGAACTAAAATATAACCAGGGAAAAACTTTCTTTTTGAAACCTTCTTTTCACCAGAAACAAGTTCAACAACATCTTCTTCAGGAATAAGGATATCCGAAAAAAACTCCTCTTTACCTGCTGCAGTAATACGTTCCTGTAAAGAAAACTTCACCTTATTTTCAAATCCAGAATAGGTATGCACAACATACCATTTGAATGCCATACGCGTTAACCCAACAAAACCTTTATAATTTTGGTCAAGCCAAAATCAATAAGCCCAAGAAAGAGCGATATAGTAAAAACAACAACGAGAACAACAGCCGTTGACGCCAACGTCTGCTTACGTGTTGGCCATGTCACCTTTATCAATTCCGCCCAAGCCTCTTTTAAGAAGTATCGCACTTTTAACAATACTTCTCGAAATTTTCCCATCAGTTTCTCCTTAACGAACCCCACCTTTTTAACAAAAATAACTGGCAGGCCAGGAGGGACTCGAACCCCCAGCATCCGGATTTGGAGTCCGGCGCTCTATCCATTAGAGCTACTGGCCCATGTCATTTATTTGTCACGCAAATACGAGTTTATTTTGTTTCTCGATGTGGTGTATGAGTTCGGCAAAACTTACAGTATTTCTTTAGCTCAAGACGACCTTGCATTGTCCTCTTATTTTTTGTTGTTGAATAATTCCGTTGTTTGCATTCTGTACACGCCAATAAAATAATACTTCTCATAACAACCTCTCTCTATCACGTGGAGCCCACGACCAGGATTGAACTGGTGACCTCATCCTTACCAAGGATGTGCTCTACCGACTGAGCTACGTGGGCAACTATACAAGCAAAACCACCGCTTGATTTCCACAATCCTTTCCAAAACATGGCAAGCCAAGCGATGTGCAAGCTCTTCATGAGCTTGCAATGATCAAAAAGTGGTTCCCTTCCCACAAAACCCAGTTTCTATAATAAGTTTAAAGACCAATTTATTGTACTATTTCAATTATACAATCTCTGGCACAATAGAGAGCCTTGTCTAAACACATGGGAGGGCACGGCAATCAACTAAGCAATAACTGGAGCGGGAAACGGGATTCGAACCCGCGACCCTCAGCTTGGAAGGCTGACGCTCTAGCCCCTGAGCTACTCCCGCCTTAATTACAAAACAAAATGGTGGAGGGGGGAGGATTTGAACCTCCGAAGGCATCGCCGGCAGATTTACAGTCTGCTCCCTTTGACCGCTCGGGAACCCCTCCACTTTTTCCTCTCCGCTTGGAGCTGGCGATGGGACTCGAACCCGCAACCTGCTGATTACAAATCAGCTGCTCTACCGATTGAGCTACGCCAGCCAATACAACGCAACCCACCTTTTCACAAAGCCAACGTCTCTCGCGCTGTAGATAGACCAAAGCGCCTAAAATCAAGAAAAGCGGAATGTATTTTGATTCTGAATCTTTGTCAAGGGATTTCTTCTAAAAATGTTTTTTTGCCACCTTAATTAACATTTCACACACATTAAATGCTGGCGTTACTTCCTTTCCCCGCTGACCGTCCAAGTCATTCCGTGAGGGTGGTCGTAAACGTTAATTCCCATATCAGCCAATTTTTTGCGGATTTCATCAGCAGCTTGCCAGTTTTCCTGATCACGCAAAACTTTTCGCTCCCGCAAAAGTCGTACACTTTCCTCAGAAAGCTGATCATCCTCAAAGGTCATAATACCCAAAACAGAGTTTATTCTTTCCACTGCGGAGAGAACCCGCTCCTGCTCCTTTGGATGAAGCAGATTTTTGACCAATAAGGGGTTGGTACGCTTCATAAAATCGAAAAAAGCAGCAAGAGCGCCAGAAATATTGAAATCATCATCCATTTCATCGACAAAACGCTTGTTAAGTTCATACAGGAATTGATCAATCTCTGGGAATCCTTCACCCTCACTAGGTATTTTTAGCCTCTGAACAAACCTGTCAATTTTTTTAACGGTATTTTGAGCCGCCTCTAAGGCTTGCCAAGAAAAATTTAACGATTTACGATAATGCAGACTGATAAGGAAAAAACGGATATCCTTTCCAGAAAATCCTCTGTGCTGCAAATCATTAATAGTAACCGTATTTCCCAATGAGCGAGACATTTTTTTCCCGTCAGTCATAACAAGGTCGGTGTTAAGCCAGTAATTAGCCAGTGGCTTTCCTGTCGCAGCCTTACCAATAGCCATCACATTTTCACAATGAGGGAAAAGGATATCATTGCCGCTCGAATGGATATCAAATGTATCGCCAAGAGAAGCCATAGACATAGCGGCACATTCCAAATGCCAACTCGGCCTAATATTACCCCAACGTGTTTGGAAATAAATTCCTTTTTTCAATTCGCTAAGAGTCGATCTTTTCAGCAAGGTAAAGTCCCCGGGACTATCTTTCTCATAATCGTCAAGATCTACTGTTACTCCATGCTTAACCCGTTTCAAATCAATGTTAGAGAGACTTCCATAGTCTTGCAGCTTCGAAATATCAAAATAAACTGAATGCAACTTTTCATAAGCAAAACCTCTTTCAACAAGCTTTTCAACCAAATTGATCATATTCTCAACACTATCACTGGCACAAGGATAATCATCCCCAACTTTAACATTGAGCTTGTTCATATCATCCATGAAAGCCTCTGCGTTTTTTTTCGTATACGCGGATAAATCCATATTGGCTCGCTCAGCGCTATGAATGGAACGATCGGCAAGATCAATGATATTTATCATATGCTGGACAGGATACCCCTTATATTCCAAATAACGTCGCATCATGTCTGATACGACAAAGCGGCGAAGATTACCAATATGGGGAATGTCATGTACCGTTGGTCCGCAGGAATGCATAAGTACCATTTCCGGGTTAATAGGACGAAAGAATGTTTTCGTCCGCGTTAAGGTATTATACAATTTCAACGTCGAACTTTCCTTATCGGCAAACAAGTCTGTACTAAGGTAGCGCTCACCGCCATCAGGACAAATCACAACAATTAGCCCTTCGTTCATTTCCTTTGCCAACTGTAACGCGACGTGCATTGCAGCTCCCGAACTCCCTCCAACGAAAAGGCCTTCTTCATGAGCCATTCTTCGCGTCATGGAAAATGCATCTTCATCCAAAACATTGATCTTTTCATCAAGAAGATTTTTGTCATAGATTCCCGGACGGTAGGATTCTTTCATATTTTTAAGACCCTGTATTTTATGCCGCAAATAAGGTTCTACACCGACGATTCGAATATCTTGGCGATATGTTTTGAGTTTTTGGGATATTCCCATGAGCGTACCCGTAGTACCCATCGTGGCAACTACCATAGTCACTGCTCCCTCTGTCTGTTGCCAAATTTCTTCCGCCGTTCCACAATAATGAGCTTTAATGTTGTCAAAATTGTTAAACTGATCTGTTCCAAAATAAAGGTCCGGCTTCTCTCGTATTCGCATATAGGCCAACTCAATTGCCCCATCTGTTCCCAGGCTTGCCGGTGTAAAGATTAACTCCGCCCCCAGCGCTTTCAAAATTCTTTTCCTTTCCTCGCTGGCCGACTCGGGCATAAGAACACAGAGTCGATACCCTTTAGCAGCAGCCACAATGGCTAATCCAATCCCTGTATTACCGCTTGTAGCCTCAAGAATAATTTTATCCTTCGTTAATTCTCCCCGTTTCTCCGCTTCTTCCACCATAAACAAAGCCACTCTGTCTTTAATGGATCCACCAGGATTAAAGCTCTCCAGTTTGGCAAAAACACGGACATTTTTATTAGGATTAAGATGTTGAATTTCTATCAGGGGAGTATTGCCAATCGTCTCTATGATCTTCGAATAGGAATTTTTCATTTAGAATAACCAAGAACATAAATAAAGCGTTCTCCCCTTTCCTTCAACAAGGACAACGCTTCATCATTTACCTTTTATTTGTGTTTGGCTCTTATTACTTTTAACTATCCAACTTCAGCGAAGGAATCTTAAAAAACTCAACCCCTTCTTCTTTTAAGCATTCCTCTTCTGCAGGCGTAGTGGTTCCTTTGATATTTCTCTGGGCTTCAAAACCACGGTGAATTTTGAGGGCTACATCACTAAAACGATCTCCGACATCCTCAAAGTTATGGTTTATATACTCTTCAAAAAGGTTGTACGCCTCACGTACGGACAATTCTTTCGGGTCACGTTTTTGGAGCATTTGCTTTGATTTTCTCAGCGACATTTTCCGTGAAGGGACCATCTGTATACTGCAATTACCACATACAGGGCAACTGATCAACTTACGAATGCGCTGATCTTCAAATGCTTTGCCGTTTTTAAACCAAGCTTCAAATATATGATCGCTTTCACATTTCAGATCATAAACGATCATAAAGGGATTTCCTTTCATGTAAAGAAGTGCAGGAAATTGCCATTTGACATAACCTTTCTACTATGTCAACCAATGTTTTTACAAAAAGGAACCATTGCGTCCAAAAATCAATAGACATTTATTCACAAATTCTATATAGGAACTCGTCTGTCGGGATGTGGCCCAGTTTGGTAGGGCACTGCGTTCGGGACGCAGGAGTCGCGCGTTCAAATCGCGCCATCCCGACCATTTTTTTGTTGCCTCCTTTTCCTCTTAACTGACAACAGACGCCAACTTGAAAACAGGCAGGTACATGGCAATGAGCATTCCCCCAACAACAATTCCTAAAAAAGCCATCATAATGGGCTCTAGCAGGGCCGTCAACGCACTCACGGCCGCATCAACTTCGTCATCATAAAAATCAGCAATTTTGGTAAGCATGGTGTCAAGAGCACCGGTCGCCTCACCCACCGCTATCATCTGCACCACCATGGACGGGAAAATACCGCTCTCCTGTAAAGGTTCGGCAATACTTTTCCCCTCACTGATACTTTGCCTCGTCTTTAAAAGTGCATTTTCAATGATCACATTGCCGGCCACTTTACTGACGATACTCAGTCCCTCAAGAATTGGGACGCCTGCGGTTAGCATCGTCGATAAAGTCCTTGAAAATTTGGCCACAGCCACCTTCCGCATGAGAGGACCAAAAACAGGAGATCTCAGAATTAAACCGTCTATAATATAACGTCCTTTTTTCGTCTTGTAAAATTGCCTGAGGGCCAAAATGAAAACAACTACACCAGCAACCATGAAAAGGATATAGTCTTGGGTAAACTCACTCACAGCAATAACAAACTGCGTGGGGAGTGGTAACGTTCCCCCTGCACCTTCAAACATAGCTTTAAATGTTGGTATAACCTTGACAAGTAGAACAGCAACGACAACAACAGCAATAACAACGACGGCTATCGGATACGTCATGGCGCTCTTTACCTTGCGCTTCAAGTTCAGGGCCTTTTCCATATACACCGATAATCGTTGTAGAACCACATCCAAAATACCACCGCTTTCCCCGGCGGCAACAAGGCTGATAAAAAGATCATCAAAGACGTTAGGATATTTTTTCAGCGCGTCATAGAGGGTTGATCCTCCTTCAATATCCTCCTTGATGGCATAAATTATTTTGGCAAAACTCTTATTACCTTCTTGCTCTGCCAGAAGGTTGAGACACTGAATAAGTGGCAAGCCAGCACTGATCATGGTTGAAAAAATGCGCGCAAAAACGACAACATTTTCATCCTTTATACCAGGTTGGAGAAATGGAAGATACTCAAGCAAATCCTTAGGTTTGGTTTTGACTTTAACATCCCGGTAACCCATACGGCGTAGTTGACTTCTCAGCGCTGCTTCATCAGCTCCATCCAATTCACCTTTTTTATGTTCATTCTTCCGATTTATTCCTTCCCATAAAAATACTGGCATAAATTCCCCCCTTTTTAAAAGACTTTCTTTTTTCCCATCTTGGTCACGGCAAAGGGGCATACTGCCTGCAGCAGATATCATCTCCCCCAAAAATTAATGACACTGGCATCACATGACAACGCACAATTGCCATTCCCTAATAAGAAGCAATTCGCTTTGCCGTCACGGTTCTAAACTCTATTCAAAATTTGTACCAAGTAAGAATTATAGGGACAATGTAAGCGCAATAGTACCACAAACAGAATATTTTGGTCATTGGCTGAAATGATCCGAGGGGAAAAGGGTATGCGCGGCACACAAAATGGCGGCCCAGGCGGGGGTTAGCCGGGGCCGGTTTTTTCAGTATTGTCCGTCGGCATCTGAGAAGACCACGATTTCTAGGGCTTCAAAAACTTTGGTGAAAGATTTATGTCCTATGACCCGCCGGACCTCCGTTGACGGTTTTGTTTTTGACCAAGGCGGTGGCAATGGCACTTAAAAAGGCCCCGCCGGCCAGTATCCACCAGACCAAGTCGTAGTGTCCGCTGACATCGCGGGCCAAACCGATGGCCAGGGGAGAGAGCAGGGCACCGATCTGAAAGAGGCAGTTGCCTACCCCCCCGGCGGTGGCCGCCCATTCCGGACCGCTGTTATCGGTTATAATGACGGCGTAGATGGGGTTAGCGAAAGAGAGCAGTATGCCGATAAGGCTGGCCACGATGGCCACTGCCGCCAGCGTCCCCATTTGTCCGAAGAAGAGGAAGGCGAAGATGAGGACAAGGTTGCAACTGATGATCATGGTTCTCTTGTGGTTGGGTATCTTGCCGCAGAGATAACCGGCTAACGCGGGCATAAAAATGCCGATTAAGCCAAAGAGCATCATGACCCGACCGGCCTCGATCCGGGTCGCGTCCAGTACATTGACCATATAGGCGTTGGCGATGCTGCCGAAACCTACCTGGCACCAGATTATACCAAACCCGGCCAAGGAAATGAAGAGGATATTCGGATTGCTGACGACGAATTTCAAACCGACCATGAAACCCTTCCGCTGGGCGCTGTCGACCTTGATTTCCTTCATCATGGCCAAGAGCACGAAAGCCATGACGATAAGAGCGATTCCCACGCTGCGGAAGGCGCCCTGCCAACCTATGGCGGCCTCAATGGTGGGCATGAGGAAGTTGGGAATGGTCACGCCGAGAGTCGGCGCGGTCATGATTACGCCTATGGCCAAGCCCCTCTGGAGCGGGGAGAACCAAGTGGCTACGGCTTTGAGGCAGGAGGCATAGACGCAACCACCGCCCAGTCCGCAAAGTACGCGTAGCATAAAACCAGTCTGATAATCCTCGGTCATCCCCAGCCCGACCGTGCCTAGACCCTGTAAAATCAAGGCTCCGAATAAAACCAGCCGGGGGCCGAAGCGGTCGGCGAGCATCCCCCCCGGAATCGAGATGAGTACGTAGCCAATATAGAAGGCCGTCATATAAGCCATAGCCTGTGTCATGTTGATGCCCATCACCGGCATGATGGAGGGTACCAGGGGAGGCCAAGCGAAGCGGGAAACGAAAGTCATAATGAAAGAAGTGGCCGCCAAGGCCATGATGACCCAGCGGTAGCCACTCTCGTGGGGAACGAAGGTTGGAGCTGTGGTTTTAGACATTAAGTATCTCCTTTCAATTCAATGTACCAGCAGGGTGTCGGCGTTGAGGTCCAGCCAGCCGGACCCTATGGACTCTCGCCACAGGAATATAGGCTGGCAGGGCAAAAACTCTCCGTGAACCTCCTATTTTTTAGCTGCCACGGGTGGAAGATCCCTAAACCTGTCCAACTGCGAAGCGTCCACGCGAAAGTCAGCCGGAAAATGATCGGGAGAAGCATTCTGCAAACTCTCCGTATTTCGCCAACTGTACCCACAGGTGGAGCAGATATACATCTCCCACACACCGGCCACAGGTGAACGGGAAATCACGGAAGTGCTATCTGTAAGACATCGAGGGCATTTTTTCATGACAATATCCTTTCTTTGCTGTTGTGATTACAACCTGTCTATCATGGCTGCAAGACGTTTTTCCCAGTCACTGGTGGTATCCGGGAACAAAATGGGGCGGCCGTAGCGGCCATGGGTTTCCGGCGGCATGGGCCGGGTCGCGTCAATGATCATTTTATGGGTAATGCCCGGTGGATCCGAACTTGGATCAAGGGGCATCCCCGAAAGGTTGGGAATGATGACAACGTCGTTCTTGGAATTCACGTTGATGGAAAGGGCCCACCAGACATCATTGTTGTTGAATGGGTCCACGTCCTCGTTCACCACAATGACGTTTTTGGTGACGACTTGGCCATGGGGGGCGGTCAAGGCTCGCATGGCAATGGCCTTGGCAATGCCGCCGCGAGATGGTTTGCAGGAGATGATTACTGTCATGCCAGCGGCATGCATGGAGTTGACCGCCCGGATGCCGCTGAAATTGCTTTCAAGTTCCTGCTGAAAGACCAAACCAACAGTGAAAGCCATAATCCAATCCTCTTCGTTCCAGGGCCTGGCTAGCAACAGGTTTTCAAAGATGGCATTTTTACGGTGCATGACACGCTTGATCTTGATGGTGGCCATCCTGCTCACACCGGAATAGTAGCCGGTGAACTCGCCAAAGGGACCCTCGGGCTCGCGCACCCCGGCCAGAACCTCACCCTCAATGATGTATTCCGCACCCCAGGGTAGATCCAAACCGCTTTGTTTCGAATGATACACCTTGTAGGGCTGCTGCAAAATCGCACCGGCATACTCGTACTCACTCTTATCATAGGGTAAGGGCGCTGTGGCCGCCTGCACCAGTACCGGATCCACACCCACGGCAATGGCTATGGGTAAATTTTTGCCCATTTCCTCGGCAACGCGCAAATGGCTGGCACCGTCGTGGCCAGGCACCATCTGGATGCCCAGTGTATCCTTATTCTTGAGCTGGACGCGCATGACGGTCACGTTCTGCTTACCAACATTCTCCGGGTCGCTGAGATCACGAGTAACAATGCAACCCTTAGAGATGAAAGGTCCTCCATCGCACATGTTCAACCGGAACGCGGGTATGATCTCAAAGATGTTCAAATCCTTGCCCTCATGCACGCACTCCAGAAAAGGCGGGTCATCCGCCTGAACACACTTCACAGGCGCTTTGCGCCAGCGCCGCAACAATTCAAGATACATGTCTAATTGACTGGAGTTTTTGTCCATGCCAAAGGAGAGGGCCATATTGGGCCAAGATGAAACCATATTCAAGGCCACCTTGGTGGTATCGGTGTAACCGTTTAGATTGTGGAAAAGCAGCGCCGGTGATTTGTCTGAAAGGTTGAATCCCGCCTGAGCCGCCGCAGCCAGATCCGGCTCCATATTCACTGGTTCTCTAATGTCCAGCAACTGGTTGTTTTCCCGCAATACATCGAGAAATTCCCGAAAAGTGGTCGGTTGTTTCATAAGATCGCTCCTTTGCGAAAGATGATTTGTAGTTACAAAACTTTTTGAGTCTCCCTTTCTTTCATTTTTTTGAGACAGCATTTTCAATCAAGTAGAATTCACCTCCTTCCATTTCCTTAATCAAGGCTGTTGCACAAAACCTGCGGAGTTAAATTTGTTTCATTTTTGGGCATTTTGGCTATGCCATTTGCTTGCTCCAAGGCGAATCAGGGATTGTTTTTCCCTGTTTGACCGATAAATTTGTCTCTTTCCGGACACAGGACGAACCTATCCTATGGGGAAGGTAAAAACACCGCCTTTTTCAGGTTGAAGGCCACTGCTGCCAGCAAAAATTCATTCTCAACTTTCCCTACCCCAAGATAGCTTGCACG
>Ga0123353_10005643_pt1 | contig 16481 bp, 11 predicted proteins | sample TergutLab28metaG_3_FD_92763 | JGI IMG/M metagenome (GOLD analysis project Ga0123353, IMG submission 92763) | Labiotermes labralis P3 segment gut microbial communities from Petit-Saut dam, French Guiana - Lab288 P3 | ecosystem: Host-associated > Arthropoda: Insects > Digestive system > Gut ... | reverse complement strand
CCGCAATTTGTGCGCGCGCTGTTCGATTTGGAAGTTCCCGAAATCGGGCGCGGCGAAGTTGTCGTAAAAGCAATCGCACGTGAAGCCGGGTATCGGACAAAAATCTGTGTTCACAGCGAAATTGCAAACATTGATCCAATTGGTGCATGCGTAGGATCCAAAGGCAGCCGCATCAACAACGTCTTGGCAGAAATAACAAACGAAAAAATTGACCTTATCCCATGGTCGGATGACCCGCTTGAATTTATCGCATCAAGCCTTTCGCCTTCGCCCGTACTACGCGTCGAAGCCAATGAAATGGATAAAGTTGCGCGTGTTATTGTGCCCAATGATAAACTTTCACTTGCCATCGGCAAAAGCGGCATGAACGTGCGTTTGGCAGCAAAATTGACAGGCTGGCGCATCGACGTCAAGTCCGAAGAAAAAGCCGCCGCAGAAGACGCGGCATATGTTGAAGAGTTCACGCTGGGGAACTAACATATTAAAATTTTCGTAGGGGCAGGTCTTGTGCCTGCCCTTGACCCGGTATTTTACCACTTTGATTTGGGCGGGCACGAGACCCGCCCCTACAAATCCCCTATCAAACTTCTTTTGTACTGGAAAAATGTCATGGGCGTAACAATGCTTGTGTCGCTTCCATGTTGCTCTGTATATTGCTTTTCCATTTCGCGCCGTGCTTTGTACGCCTGGCCGCCGCCCAGTTTCGAGATGAATCTTAAATCCCATCCGGGTGGCAAGTCTTGCTCTGCAAGTAGCGCAAGAACCGCCTCTTCGCCAAGTATTTGCAAACCCAATTCTTTGCTTGTCATATTGTCGAATAGTGTTTTCATACTTGTGATTCTTGGGACAAGACCTTTTAATTCCATGTATTCTTGTTCGGAAAGACCGCTCCATGTACGCAAGATTTCACGTGTCAGGCGATTGGACTCGCCGTGCGATATTACACCATGCCCTCCCCACGCATCTTCAAGTTGGTTATGTGTGTTTTCATAACGTATACGCTCGGCAATCCAGCCTTTGGTATAACCCTTTTCGCGGTATTCTTTGCGGTATTTTTCATTCCGATGCTGCCTTACCGATTCTTGGAAAAGTATCATTCTCTCTAATTTGTTTTCCATTACGTCATTGTAGCACTTGGGCGTTAATCCGTCAAGAAGGCGACAAAAGTGTTTGCGGGTTCGCGCAGTTATGCGGTACAATTAATTATGAAATTGGCAGATTTATATAACCAAATCCAAAACCCGCTTGAAAGACCCGATTTCGCCGAACAGATGTTTGGTGCTTATGGATTTATTGGTGTATATAAAAACTTACAGTCAGTCGGAGCATTGCCGCAAAACAATAATCCCACCAAAGATGAAAAAGATAAATTTGAAAACGATAAAATAAAATTCGAGATAAACTTGACAAATCGTTGGATTCGAAAAGTCGCAAATTCTACACCCGAGCAAATAGCAAAAGGCATGGAGTCAGATAAAAAATTTGATGAATTGGTAGAACTTTTTAAAACATATCCAGACCCCGCAATTACAACAACCGAGCAGTATGAAAAATTTATTAATGACCAAGGCACAAAAGCCCGACACTTTACAAAAGAATATGATTCAAGTTGGGCACATACTATATCAAGAGCAATTGACGGGAGGACCTATGACCGCCAAAAAACAGAGCATCGTCTTTATTTAAACCTTGGCATAGATGACTTTTTTACTGTCGCCCAAGCATTCGTTGAAAAATGCGAAAAGCAGAATCTTCAATTCTATTTTAAATACCCTAAAAGGGCACCCTACTTTCAAGACCGAGCTGACAACTTTGTTTTGTATTGTTCAACGGAAAGTTTGCCAAAATATATTGAAATATTGAACGAAATCGAAAAAGAAAAGCCTCAAATAATTAGCCGCGCGGGTAGACCACCAATACTTACTGGTCACATAAATAAGTGGATTGGCATTGGACAAGAACCCAAGCAGCCTGAAGGCATAGACCAAGATAACAAACACTCGTTTACAAGTTACCGGGACCCTATAATTTATGATGCAATAGAGGAAATAATCGACCCATTGCTCCCAGACTCATTAAAATGCACAATGCCTGACGGCAGGATCGCTGTTACTTATAGCACTCCAGACGTTAATAAAGCAATCGCCATCGCAAAAAATGACCCCGGATTAAAAGCGGCACTGTTACAAAAAATCAAAGCACGATGTGTAGCAAGCAACATCGACCCCGAAAAGTTTTGTTTTGATGTTGGCACAATGGAAAAATTCGCCGCTGTTGACAATGCGCAAGCACAAGGTGATACCACGCAGAACTTTAAAAAAATACAGATATTAAGCCAACAAGGGCTTGACCCACGGTTTACCCGCGCCGCAGAAGATGGCATCAGGGAGCTGCTTGCCTGTTTTAGAATACCTGAATCCGGAATAAGGATTGAAACTTTGACGCTGCCGAAGGAAATTGAAGAGGCTGGGAGACGTTCAGCCGTGCAAGATGGGCGCAATGACCCAAGACTTGAATACGGTCCGCAACTTAATACTTCATTTATGCTTCAAGAGGCATATAAGGATAAGTCGGATTCAATTCGAGTAATCATAACAAAAGATGACTTGTATGCACACAACCCACTGATGAATTTCGTCTTTGGCAATGCCGGTGATACCCGCATGGGCGTAACTGTACAGTCACCAATAAGAATGGCCGACAAACGTGAAGAACTGACGCCAATACACTTTGAGCGATTAAAGTCCACAGTTATGCACGAAGTTGGTCATTTTATGGATTTAACGTATGACAAAAGAAAAAATTCGGAAGAGAATTATGGTCCGCACTGTACTAATCCCGGTTGTACTATGGCACAGACGTTGAATGTGCCTGAAATGGCCGAAGCGACAAACATCCGACTACAGCGCAAACGAAACGGTCAACCGCCCATTTGCCAAGACTGCCACAACGCAGGAATGGCATTCCTAGCGCGCCAGCAGGTAAAAGCAAAACCCGCGCCAACGCAACCAACAAAAACAAAGCCAACGCAAAAGCCGCAGACGCCACCCGCATCAAAATCTAAACCACAAACAGAGCCACCAAAAAAGCCCCAGCCACCGCCACAAAAACTTAAAATCAATCGCAAAGAGGCTATCCAAAACTTGCGGATTGCTGCTTTACTTGACGAATATGTCATTATCAAAAGCAAGTGGCTGCTGTTGGATACAATGCCGATTACATCGCAAAGAAAAGCGGTTATTAGACAAGAAGTACAACTATTTAAACAAAGCGGAATTTTGAAAGCCAACCTTGAAAAAGATCTTGCGAAGGAACCGCCAATTAGCCAATCCGAGCTTGACAGACGCGAAGAACAAATAGAAATGTTATATAGCCAGGCACAAAGTCAAAGCAACGGTCCTAATGGAATAGGTCAATATTGGGAATATCGCGGTGTCGAGCGCAATGTAAAGCATATTTGCAATCTTGTTTCGCATGAAATAAAAGATTTACAGCAAATAACTGGGCGCGAGGCGAAAAAGCCGGACCATAATTGGTCGCCGGAATTAAAGCAGCTTGTCGCCGAGAAAAATGCATGCGCTGCAGGCAAGTCACTTGACCCTGAAAAAGAACAACGCCTGCGAGAACTTCTGGCAAAGGAAGGTCAAATTTCCTGTCAAAAGTTTCGCGGCGAACCAATTTCACAAAAGCAGCAACCTGACAATTTTCATTCAAAATAATTTTTTAATAGAGGAATTACCAAATCCAGCGATTCCACGGTGTGCCATGCCAATTTTTGGGTTTTGGGATCTACCTTGACATCGGGGACAAGGATAACGGGAATGCCTGCGGCGTGTGCGGATATTATTCCGTGGCTGCTGTCTTCAAGCACAATGGCATTTTTGGGGTTGACACCAAGTATGCGGCAAGCAGCCTGATACGGTTCGGGGTGCGGTTTTGATTCACGAACAGCTGTACCATCGACAATTACATCAAAATAATCAAGTGAAACGCCTGCCTTTTCCATTTTAAGTTTAATTTGGTCCAATCTGGAGGACGAGCAAATCGCGATTTTTAGGTTTTTACTTTTGATGAAATCCAAAAGTTCAATCAATCCTTTCTTTGCTTGCGGCGGATTGGTTTTATAAAATTCCGTTCGATAATTGCGATACAGTTCTATGAACGATGGGTTTGGCTCTATGCCAAAATCTTCTTGCATTCTAAGCATGATTTTGTCTACACGAGAGCCAACTGCATTTTCAAAATACCAATTGTAGGCATCCGGTATTTTGTACCCCAGTTCAATCATTACCTTGTCAAAGACAATGGCATTTAACCTTTCCGAGTCAAGCATTGTTCCATCAAAATCAAATATGACCGCTTTTACTTTTTGCATATTTCCATAACCTTTTCCGCGATGTTTTCCGCCGTAAACCCAAACTTCGCCATTACGGCGGCGTCTTTGCCGCTGTCGCCGAAAGTGTCGAAGCTTATGACGTCGCCGCGCAGGCCGTGCTTGCCAAACAGCGCCCACCACGGCATTCCATGACCCATTTCGACAGCCACCACGGGCACGTTCTTTTTCAGCTTGCTCGCGTCAAATGATTCAAGGCATGGTACGCTTACTAAATTAACCGCTACCCCGCTTTTTAAAAGCAGTTTTTTTGCCTCGATACAAAGGGAAACTTCGCTTCCGCTTGCAAGTAAAATCGCAGTCGGATTTTCAAATAATTCTATTTTTTTAAATTCTTCATTTAATGACGGAACAGAACTTCGGCTTAAGATAATGCATGCCGGTTTTTGATTTTCAAACACGTATTCGTAAACTGCCGCAGTTTCCGCATCGTCGGCGGGTCGGAATACCATCATATTGGGTATCAGGCGCAGAGCCGCTATGTGCTCGGTGGCTTGATGGGTTGGGCCGTCGGGCGCGTTACCAAGGCCGTCATGGCTGAAAATATAAGTTACGGGCAATCCCATCATCGCTGTCATACGAATTGCAGCCTTGCAATAGTCGCTAAACGCCAAGAATGTCGAACAATAACACATGTATCCGTGCAGCGCGGCGCCATTCATTATTGCGCTCATCGCGAATTCGCGGACACCGAATGCGATGTCCGTTGCTTTTGGTTTTTTGTGACCAAAAAACCCGCCGCCGACAACAAAAGCTTTTGTAGTAGAGGAAACATCGGCGCTGCCACCCCAAAGCCGCGCGGTTTGTTTTGCTATTTGATTAAGCATAATGCCGCCGGCATCGCGAAGCGCTATTGTTTTGCCTTCGGTTTTGCATTTAAAGGATCTGTTGGGGCGTTCGACAAAATCTGTTAATTCTTCATATTTACCCGGAAAACTTGCTCCGTACAGATACAATTTTTGTTTCCACTTCTGTGCCATTCCAATTTTCTTTCGTATCAAGGATTCAAAATGTGCGCTGACATCTGTATCAACAGAAAAAGGTTTGTTTGCAAGCAACCATTTGTCGCGTAATTCTTTGCATTCCTCCATTGACAGCACTTGACCGTGTGCTTTGTTTGTGCCTGCGTTTTTTGCGCCGTAACCGATTTGGGTATTTACAATAATTAAAGTAGGCGCATCGCCCAACATCTTTGCACGGCGTATACGCGCCGAAATAGCTTTTTCGTCTTGTCCGTTCTTTACAGTCAAAACATTCCAGCGCATGGCCTCGAAGCGCTTGATTACGTCTTCCGTGTCCGCTGTGCTGCGTTCACCGTCAAGCTGCACTTCGTTGCTGTCGTATAAAACAATAAGTTTGTTCAAACGCCAAAGTCCCGCCAGGTTGCAAGCTTCGTAACTGATACCCTCTTGCAAACAGCCGTCGCCCACCAAACAATATGTATAATGATCTATTATGTCGTGAACCGTATCGCCTTTTTTAGTGTTGTATGTGGCGGAAAGGCGCTTTTCCGCCACCGCAATTCCGACCGCCATTGCGATTCCCTGTCCAAGCGGTCCCGTCGAGCAATCCACACCGATACTTTCGTCAAGTTCAGGGTGTCCTGTTAACGCGCTGCCAAGCTGCCGAAACGTCCTTAAATCTATGCCGTCAAAGCCAAAGCAACTTAATGTCGAATATAAAAGCGCGCTGCCGTGCCCTGCGCTTAATACAAATCGGTCGCGATTAAACCAAGCCCCGTCGCTTGGGTCAACATTCATGTTCTTGTAAATCGAATACATGATTGCCGCCGCGCCAAGCGCCACCCCGCTGTGACCGCTTTTTGCATTTGCGATTGTCTCGGCGGATAAAACCCGCAGGGTGTTAACAGCCGCTTGTTCAACAGTAGTTATGTTTTCTTTTTCCATGTGGATATTATATCTGATTTTTGTAATCTGTCAAGCACAAGGGCAGGCACAAGACCTGCCCCTAAATTCAATCTATTTCTAACAATTTTTCCTTTTCGTGGGGATAAAATGGTTTTAATTCCACAAGCACTACATCTACTCCGATTTTGCAAATGCGCTCGAAAGGTATGAACATGTCGGCGCGTCGGCGTAAGAAATGAAATACACCGTCACCAGGAACCACGAAGCCAAGGACACGCGCGCTGCCTCGTGAAAATATAACATCGCATATGCGCCCAAGAACCTTGCCGTCAAGTACGTTGACGACCTGCTTGCACCGCAGTTCACAAAAAGACAGTTCGCGCCCCATTGTATATATATATATGCGAGTAGTGTCACTTTGTGTCGAATTCTAGTACCATCTCTTGTCGTTTCCTTTGTCCCGCATAAAAGAGCCAAACATTGAAAAATATAATTCTTTTTTCTTTGGCGGCGGTTCCAAGAGTGAAAATATTTGCTTGACGTCGCGGGGTCGGTCGTTGGCATCTTTTGCAAGTAACATGTTGACCAATTTTTCAATATCTGGGGGTATATCGGGAACCAGTTCCTTGATATTTTTAACAGGTTCTTCGCGTACACGCCTGACTGTTTCTGTCACACATCTTGAATTTAGTATCGGATATTCATTCGTCAATAACTTGAACAATATATTACCAAGCGCATAATAATCAGCACGATAATCAACTTCTGCTTTGCCTGCCCCCATAGCCTGTTCGGGTGCCATAAACAGAGGCGTGCCAATTATAGTGCCAATATCCGTTATTGATGCTTGGTCAATAATTTTTGACAATCCGAAATCAACAATCTTGACGCTGCCATCATTGCCAATCATAATATTTTCCGGTTTCAAGTCACGATGGATAATTTTCTTTTTATGAATTACATCAACACCATGGACAATCTTTTTAAAGATTTCAATGTTTTCTTGCATCGGCACCTTTATGCTAATCTGTCTAAACGGATATTCACGTTTTAATCTATCATGCAGGCTTTCACCTTCCGCATAGTCCATAACGATATAATGATAACGGACATTACTTTCGTAATCTACGTAAACACCATTTTCTTTGTATGAACAAACTGCCGGGTCTTTTACTTTTTTTAAAGCGCTGATCTCCCGTGTGACTCTGCTTTTACAGGAATCACTTAAAGAATTTGAGGGTGCTCCTCCGGATGCCCTGACATAATCCTCTTTGAAAATCTTGAATGCATATCTTTTACCGTCTTCTTTGCTTTCACATAAATAAACATCCGCGCATCCTCCGCTGCCCAATCGCTTACCAATGATGTATTTGTAATCAATAGTCCTGGCAATTATATCGGGACAATTTTTTGCTTGTTTCACTTTTTCATTTGGGCTTGGATTTGGAGTTGGATTTGGGGTCTCAATCCAATTTGAGTCTGGTCCAGAATCCGACCACCATGAATTTAAATCTTTTTTCTCTGCCATTACGATTTAGGATATCATGTATTTACATATTTGTCATTTAATTACATGCGCTTTTTGATTCCGTCCAAGGCGTTTTTTTCAAGGCGCGATACCTGGGCTTGGGATATGCCTACTTCTTCGCTTACTTCGACTTGGGTTTTGCCGTGGAAGTAACGCATTACAAGAATTTCGCGTTCGCGGTCGGTAAGTGAGCGGATTGCTTTTTTCAGCATGACGTCTTCCAGCCACTTTTCGGTTTCGTTACCGTCAATGGAAATTCGTTCCATCATACAAATTTCTTTGCTGCCCTCGTCACAAACAATGTCGTCAAGTGAAACCATATTCGACGTTGCGTTCAACGCAAAAAAAACCTGCCTATACGGCAGCCCGATTTCAATGGCAATCTCGTCAATTGTGGGGTGGTCGTTGCGGCCGCTGTGCTCGCGCTCTTTTGCAAGTTTTTCTTGTGCAACCAGTGCCTTATACGCGGTATCACGCAAGCTGCGCGATACACGCAGGCTGTTGGTGTCGCGCAAAAAACGCCTGATTTCGCCTATTATCATGGGCACTGCATAGGTACTGAACTGGACATTAAAACGCGAATCGAAATTGTCAATCGCTTTTATAAGTCCGATACAGCCCACTTGGAAAACGTCGTCGACACTGCCTCTTTTCCCGATATATTTTTGAATCACGGACAGCACGAGGCGCATGTTTGCAAAGATAAAATCCTGACGAACCTCTTTATCGCCATTACGAATTTTCGCCAACATTACAAGTTGTTCGGCGTTTGATAATTTGGGCAGATAAGACGTATCCACCCCCGCAATCTCCACTTTGCTCAATAATCATATTTTTTACTTATGACATGAAAATTATACCTGACATTTTTCGACATTATCTGCCATTGACAAGTATTTTTGTCGCATTGTAAAGTAACCCCGTTTCCGCAGTTTTGATTCCGCGGGAATTTGGGGGTACATATGAAAATCAAAAGATTGAGAATTCTTTTACTGTTGCCGATAGTATTGTTCGCATTTACGGCTTGCGCGAAAAAGCCAAGTAATGCTGCAACTTCAAATATTACGGTAACCCCGAACACTACTGTATTCGTTGAGGTGAATACATATATTGACGGACTGAAAGAAAATGCTGTGGCAGATTCTTTTTCCAGTATTTTGGACTCGGCCAGGACCACAACAGATGTTTCTTTAGAGGAAGCAAGTCTGAATAATCTGAATATTACTACGCCGCCCGGTTATACGTCTTGCTATCAGAAAATAAAAGCGGAAATTGGTTTAAGTGATATTACAACTTGGGGAGTAAACAATAATATAGTTTATCCGGGTAATATCCTTAAAATTGCCGACCCAAAAAGCAGCGACATGCTGACGCAGGTTGTTGGACTGGAAAGAGCGCCGGGAAAGATTTCAATGAATTTGGAAGGCTCTACCGGAACAGGCAGTAAGTCAGAAAAAATAAATGGGATTTCTCTTTCCAATACAAGAGAGGCTGTTAGCAACTTGGTGAAAGAAAACATGGTGGCAAGCGCGCAATTACCGTTTGTTATTTCTTCAAATATATCCGAGGTCAAGTCAAACGAAGAGCTGTCTTATGCGCTTGGTATGAGTGCCAAAGGTGGATTCGGACCTTTTAAAGCGTCTGTCAGCGCATCACTTAATGCAGAAAATAATGATAAGATGACCTATGCCGTATTGTTGCTTAGGCAAGTGTATTATACTATTGACTTTGATTATCCAACAGAAAAAGGTGCCTCAGGCTTTTTTGCCGAAAACACAACAATAGAGCAAGTAAAATCAACAATTAAGACCGCCGATGTGCCTGCCTATGTATCTTCGATGTCTTATGGGAGGCTTGTAGCGATTACCATAAAAACAAATTATTCAATGGAAAAAGTTCGCGCGACCCTTAATGGCAGTATGAATATTGGGTCATATCTTGATACAAAAAGCGATTTTGAAATGAAAGCGGAATCTGAACTTGACGGTATGGAATTAAATTATTTTGTATATGGCGGCAGTATTGAGGGCAATCAAAATGTTTTATCCTCAATAAGCCAGCGCGAAATGATTGATTCTCTTAATGCCAAATACGACCCTTCAAAAAATGTGGGTGTTCCCATTTCGTATACGTTATCACATCTTGGAGACGGTTCTTTAGCCAAAGTAGGCGATGTCTCGGAATACTATGTAAAAAACCTTGAACCCATTGCGGTTGAATCCGTTCATTTCACCTCTGCAGAAGCCGCAAGTTTGAAATCAAAATGTGTTTCCGGCGCAAATGACATAATCCTTAATGCCACAAAGTATGGCAAAGACGGGGAAAATGCTGCTCTGTATCCTCTTACATATAAAATTAAGCATGAAAATGCAGAAACAAACGGGTCGGAATCGGTGCTGAAAGATTCCGGCGGCAATACAATTTTAAGCATTCGTAACTATGGCAAGCCATCTGATCCATTTGGTTATGATACTTTATCAAGAGAATATCGCCTGAGTATTTCCGATAAACCAGAGCATGTTGGCGGGAAATATGTTATCGTTGCAGAAGCAGGAGAAGGCGGCGATAAAAAATCGTCGGAAATCGAAATTGAGATATTACCAATACCCACAGAAAGTGTTGTATGGGATATAAACACTGTCCGAAATTTAAACCCTGTGGCTGGGGACCAAACCACAGTAAAATATACTGGGATAGTCGAGCCGGGAAAGACACTTGATTTGCATGCCTATTCTACTCCATCAAATGCGACATGGTCGCGAGTAGACTACAAGGTGACACAAGGCAGCTTTCTTTGCAGCCTTGTCCCTGTCAATAACTATTATCAGCTGGTAATAAATCAAAATGCAGAAGACGGTACAGTTGTCCGCATAGCAGCAGAAGCAGGTGGGGTCAGCAGTATCCCCATTGAATTAACAGTCCAGAAAGCACCGGTTGATGAAAATGTTGAGATTATAGTGAATGATTTCCACACGGTGTCTTTCATCGATGTATCTCCGGGTGTTCCGGACTTCAAGGTGGAAAATGGTGCGGAACTTGCTCTTGGCGATACGAAATATGTACCGCAATCGCGTGATGGATATATTTTTGGCGGGATGTATTTGGATTCCGGATATAACACAGCGTTTATAGACGGCTATAAGGTTACCTCTGACTTGTTTCTGTACGCCAAGTGGACGGCGATAACTTATAAGATTAACTTTAACGCCAACAAGCCGGCAACAGCAATGGGCACAGTTGAAAATACAATGCATTCACAAAGTTTGATATATGATGACGAGGCACGCGCCCTTTACAAAAATGAATTTGCCTTGAATGGGTGGAAGTTTATCGGTTGGGCGACTTCTGCCCTGGGCAGTAAGGTATACAATGACCAAGCCAGCGTCAGAAACTTGACGTCAACGAAGGACGCCGTAATTCAACTGTATGCTGTGTGGGAGAAAGCAGTTGTGGTACATAATTCCTTTGCGCCTAGTTTGTCGGTGTTTAATATGGTTAATCTTGCCGGTGTTTCAGATTATGATGCTAATGGCGAAATATTGTTTATAACACCAAATGTTCAAGAAATAGAGTTTGTCGGTGATTATACCGGTACAGCAGAAAAGGTTTTCCAAAACTATAATATTGTTATTCAACCGCGCAGTGCAGATTTGACGCTTACATTTACAAATTTCGCCTTCGCGGCAAGCACCGGAAGCTCTGCCCTGTTTTATGATAGTAATTATCACAGCTTCGGAAAATTAACTGTTCGATTTGGCGGGTTAAATTATATCAAAGGCGGGGACGGCAATAACGGAAATACTGGCGGTAACTATGGTAGGGGCGAGAAACCCAGTAACCCTACTGCTCCAACCGCGGGGATGCGCGGCGCGAATGCATTTCACCTTGGTGGTTTGAACTTGCAAGTAGAATTGAACTGCGGCAGTGCCGTGGAAATCATCGGTGGCAATGGCGGTAATGGTGGTAAGGGTTATTCATTTGTTATAGATGATAATACAGGTTCCTCTAATCGATGGGCAATGGACGGTGGCGTGGGTGCTAACGGAGGTGCGGGCGGTCATGGGATTAACGCCAGCGGAATTACCATCGGCGGAGAGGGATATATTGCGACTAAAGGCGGTGTTGCAGGAAATGGCGGCAACGGCGGAGATGGGCAAGGCTCGCATAATAGCGGTAACGCTACGGGCGGCAAAGGCGGTGCAGGCGGTACGGGCGGCACCGGTGGAAATGGGATAAATATATCAAGCAGTTTTGTTGTGGGTAGTAGTGTAACCATAGACGCTTTCGGCGGGAATGGAGGACACGGAGGCACAGGAGGACATGGCGGAGACGGAACAAGGAGCGGTGAAGATGATAACGGCGGGGATGGAGGTACCGGTGGTGCGGGCGGCACAGGAGGAAATGCAATCTCAATTACCGACTCGGTTACGGTTTCTATTTCAAATTCTTGCACTTTAAATTCCACAGGCGGGAATGGTGGTGTTGGAGGGAATGGCGGGAAAGGCGGAATGTACGATGGCAATAACAGCAGAATAAGAGCCGGTTCCGGCGGAGATGGCGGAAACGGCGGAAACGGCGGGAATGGAAAAATACAAGGTAACGGCGGTGCAGGTGGCGCGTATGGATTAATGGGTGAAACGGGCGGTCGGGTGGCTAATTTGCCGGTGGATAATCGCAAAGCGGGTGCGCCAGGACATGACGGTGTAGGGGCAGACCCCCTGGTCTGCCCTAACCCTGTGTAATGACCTTGCACTGGTACGGTTTTGGGGTACGGTTTGGGCAGGTTTGGGCAGACCTGGGGGTCTGCCCCTACGATTCTACGATTTACGCCATCTCGCAGAAACTGACGCCGCTTACGCGGAAGCTGGTTCTGCCGTTTCGCTCGCTGTTTATGCCTGTTACACAGATTACTGTTCCGTTTACGAGCTTTTCAAATTTAGCAAGTGTTTTGTCGGTTGGGAAGAATACGCATTGTAGGCGGTTTTTGTTGTCGTCTAGGACGAAGGTGTAGTAGGACTTGGTTTGTGCCTCTGTACTTCGGGATTGCTTCGGTTCCCTCGCAATGACGCGCGCGACGTACTCGCGTTTGGTGAGGAATTTCATCTCGCCGGCGGTTGTTTGCTCTTCTCCGTTTACGCGGATGAATTCCACTTTTACGGGGCGTTCCTTTATGGGTTTTCCTAGCCAGTATTCCACGTTTTTTACGCGCAGTGTTTTATCAACTTTTACGGTATCGTCTGCTGCCGTTGTATCTTTCATATAGCGTTCAAGTTTTTCAAGGGCTCGGATATCGTCATCTTCCGTCGTCTTTTTCACGTCAAAGAAAAATTCAAAGGTGTAAAAGTTTTCATCATGCAACTTTGCAACAAAGGCCGCGAAGGGTTTGCTGTTTTTTATGTACTCTATACTTTGCGCTGTCACATGCAGATTGATTTTGAATGTGTCATCGGTTTGCTGTACGTGTATGTCTTCGTCATCCAGTGCAAGCGTCAGGATACTGAAGTTGCGTGTCAGAAATTTTTTAATCTCCATTTTTAAAAGGAGTTCATCGGTGTAGGCTTTTTTATATTCAAAGACAAGGCGCACATCGGGATCTATTTTTGCGCGGTACTGTTGTTCCAGGCGGTCTTGCAGGTTCCCAAGATTACTTGCTATTTGTTCTGCGTAAAAAAAAGTAATCACTGCGGTGTTATTTTTTACGTGATACACACATCCGTTCAATTTTATGAATCGGTAATCGGAATTTACGTTTTGTGTCAAAAAGTCTATCATACGCACACCGCCGCTATCGGAAGAATAAGTAGCTTATATCAAGGAACAGTATCAGCCCAAGTATAACAAACAGTCCTATCATATGGACTCTGCCCTCGATGTTGGGGTTGACGGGTTTTTTCCGCACCCATTCCAAGCCAACGAAAGCCATCCGCCCGCCGTCAAGGGCAGGCACAGGCAGCAGATTAAATACCCCCAAATTGACGCTTATAAGCGGTATGAACAGTAAAAAGTAATATAATCCCTGATTAGCCATTACCTCCGACATAATTGAAACAGTGGTAAATGGTCCGCCTATGTCGAATAAGCTAATCTGACCCGTTATCAGTTTACCAAGGAACTGCAACATAAACCATATAAGTTCACCCGTGAACTGCCAAGTTTTGCCAAGTGCCCCACCGAAAGACATACTTACCCATTCTTGTTTTAAATCGCCTATTCCGCCATAATCGGAATATCTGCCGCTGGAACTTGCAGCGCGGTTTAATGTTACATCAAACTTCACAGTTGTCATCACACCATTAACCTTACGCTGGACCGTCACTTCAAAGGTGTCACCGACTTTATTGTATTTTTCCATTTGCGCCCCGAACGAATCCGTAAATGTAAATTTTTTACCGTCAATTTCTTGAATAATATCGCCTTTCAGAAAGGGATTGTTTGCCACGTTTGGGTCAAGTTCCGTTACTTTGATATTGTGGAAATATCCAAAAACCATAAGGAATATAACCGCAAAAACGACGGCGCAAATAAGGTTTGCAAATCCGCCCGCGGCAAGAACTATTAACCGTTTCCAAGGTGGTTGTTTGTTAAATGGAATGTAGTCTTCTTCTTTTTTTTCAAGCTCGAAGCTGTTGCTTACAGCTTTTTCCCCGGTAAGTTTCCGGTCCAAATCGTCATCGCCCGCGAACATGCAAAATCCACCGAGCGGTATCAAGCGAAGCGAGAATACCTCGCCGTTTTTTCTTTTTTTCTTGTAAATTGCTTTGCCTAATCCGATGGAGAATTCTTCGACTTTGAACTTGAGGGCTTTTGCGGCAAGATAATGCCCCGTTTCATGAACGGCTATCATGAACCCGAGAATTAAAAACGCCAGTAATATGTATAGAACTATCATTCTCCCCCTCTTTTAAGTATACACCTTGTCACTTATACAAATACCACCAACATCATAACAAACCAAATAAGTACCGCGTTAAATGAAATTCCGTCCAATCGATCCATTATACCGCCGTGCCCCGGTAAAATTTTGCCATAGTCTTTTATCTTTACTTTTCGTTTGAGCCAACTTGCGTGCAAGTCTCCCCACATAGTCAGAATCGCTCCCACCAATCCAACAAAGACAAAAACCAATTGAACTTTCCAAGACTCGCCTATTCGGGCGGTCAAGAATTCCTGCAAACCGGTATTCATCGAACAAAGCAAAACCACAAGAAGTGCACCCACAATACCGCCGAACAAACCGCCGATCGCGCCGGAGATTGACTTATTCGGACTTATGTACCTGAATTTCTGGGGCAGCATTTTGGGCCCGCGTATTGTCATTCCCACGACATATGCGAATGTATCGGTAAAGCAGCTTATTACAAAAACAAGCAACAGTGCGAAGGTACCAACCATCGGAATCAGTGACAATTCACCGGTCGAAGTATGGTTATGACCGTCTGAGCCGCAGCTGCTATGGTTGATTATTTCGGCTTGCGCCCATGCCCCCATGTGGTTAATTATTATAAGCGCGAATAACATTGCGAACGGCCAAATCACTACTTTTAAAAATTCCGATAACGGAGTTAATGCGTGCTTGCCGGCGCTTTTTTTCTTTAGAGTTGCTTCTTTGATAAAGTCTTTGTCCATATAGTTCATCAAGTATGTATAAAGAGCAAAAATTCCAAATACTATGGCTTGCATGACAACGTGCAGCCAAAGTTTGAATTCCAGCAGCACTCCTGTAAGAAACATCATATAGACTATGAAAATGTACGAATAGACGTAGTGACTTGCAACACCTTTTGTGTCCGAGCGTCGTGCTTTCATTATTTCCCATACCGCTATACATGCTATAATCAAAATCAAAACGTCAAAAACCCAAACTGTTAATAACCGAAGTGCAAACGCTGCCGCCAATACCGCAACGATTGCAATACTTGTAACTGTGCGTTTCGCAGCGTTAGATTGCCAATCTATATACATTCAATAATTCTACTGTTTAGATACGCAAAAGTCAAGAGGATTTTTTCACACTCTGCCGAATCTACGATTTCTTTTTTGATATTCGAGCAGGCATTCGTCAACAATCTTGGGGGTCATTGCGGGCCAGTGCGGCTTAATAAAGAAAAATTCGCTGTATGCCATTTGCCAGAGCATAAAGTTGCTGACGCGCTGTTCGCCGCTTGTGCGAACGATAAGGTCAGGGGCTGGGAGGTCGGAGCCGTAGAGGTATTTCTCGAAGTCTTGTTCGGTGATATCGGCTATTGACGAATAACGAATGACGAATGACGAATGACGGTTGTTGTTGGATTGATTGCCATCTACTGCTTCTTCTCTATTCTTACCTACGTTATTCGTTATTCGTTTTTCGTTATTCGTTAGAAACGTGTTCACCGCCCTCACTATATCCGCACGTCCACCATAATTAATGCAAAGATTTAATATACAACCTGTGTTGTTTTTTGTCTTTTCCATGACTTCGGCAAGTTTGTCTTGAAGGTCCTGGGGGAACTTTGTTACGTCGCCCATTGTTACGACACGGATATTCCACTTTAAAAATTCGTCGGTGTCGCGGTGCATATTTTCACGTATCAGACGGAATATCTCGTCCAATTCATCTTGGGGTCTGTTCCAATTTTCGGTGCTGAATGCGTATAGGGAACAAACCTGTACGTGGTAATCCGCGCAGCGTTTTACCACCATTAGCATTTTT
>Ga0123353_10005642_pt1 | contig 16482 bp, 18 predicted proteins | sample TergutLab28metaG_3_FD_92763 | JGI IMG/M metagenome (GOLD analysis project Ga0123353, IMG submission 92763) | Labiotermes labralis P3 segment gut microbial communities from Petit-Saut dam, French Guiana - Lab288 P3 | ecosystem: Host-associated > Arthropoda: Insects > Digestive system > Gut ... | reverse complement strand
CCGGTCCCCACAAGGTTGGATCTGGTTCTGATGATTGTTCATTATCGCCTGCGCCGTAACGCAGATGCATATTTTTCCCACAGAAAAAAGAAACTTCGCTTATTGTGTTCGTTGTAGTGTTAAGTCAAGTACCGTTTGGTTCTTGTTTGAGTCACATGAACTATTGCTTTTTTGTTTATATTCTTCCAATATTTTTTTCAACAAATCAGAATATTCATTCTCGAAAAGTTGCATTGTATCATTTTCAAATCCTAAATAATCTATGCTGTCATAACAGTGAAGCTTCCGTAACAAATGCAATAACGTTTCCATTTCTTTCTCAGTAAAGTCCTCAAAAATATTCGTCATAACGGAGGCGCTTGCTCTCGCGTATTCAAGCATTGCGCTTAATCCTGAATCGGTTATTTTAATATTAACAGCATTTTTATTTTTCTTACAGGTTGATCTTGATACATAACCCTTTTTTTCGAGCATAGGGATTAGTTGATTAACATTTTGTTTAGTCGTGCCTAGTTTTTTAGCGATATTGACCATCGTTGTTTCACCTTGCGGTAAATGCTGAATAGCCAAAATAGCCATATATTGCCTCGTGGTTAACCCTTTGAAAGATTTATCGTCTTGTTTGTTCAGCTTTTTGCCAATAGACATAAGTGTTGCATATATTTGTTGCATTAAAAAAAACTCTCTTTTTTCCTTTGTGTAATCCACGGCAATCACCTCGTAACAGATATTCCTTGAGATTTGCTATAACTTCATTGATGTCGACAGGCTTTCCAAGATGATCGTCCATAACGGCGGCAAGGCAGGCAAAGTCTATCTCTATGCCTGTGTCTTCAAGCAGCGCCGATATGATTTTGCGGTTTATCTCCACATCTTCGGCAATCAAGATATTTTCTTCCGTGAAAATATCATTTTCAAAAATATTTTGCACGTTTGTACTTATATCTATTCCCTTGCCTATTTGCGCCCTAACTTCAAAAATAAAGGTGGCGCCTTTGCCAAGTTCTGATTCTATCCAAATATTACCGTTCATCATCTCGACAATACGTTTTGAAATGGTCAACCCAAGACCTGTACTGCCAAATCTGCGGGAAATGCTTCCGTCCGTCTGCTCGAAAGGAGTGAATAAATGCCTTTGTTGTTCTTCTGATATCCCTATACCGGTGTCTTTTACCGTAAAACGAATTATGCAAATACCATGTTTATCGGCTATTTTTTTGGCAGTCAGAGTTATTGACCCTTGTTTCGGTGTAAACTTAACAGCATTAGAAAGAAGATTTGTTATAACCTGTGTCAGGCGTTGTTCATCTAATATTATCGTTGAAGGAATACTCCGGTCGATATCAAACGTAAGGTTTTGTTGCTTTTCCATTACATACAGGTTAAAGATATTTTCGATATGATCAAGCATTTTTTCAAAATTGAATTCACAATTTGACAATTCAAGCTTATTCGCTTCGATTTCTGATATGTCGAGAATATCATTGATCACGCTGAGCAGATGCGTTGAGGCGCCCTCAATTTTTTGGAAGGAATAATCCTTTTTTTCAATATCTGACGCGGCTTTGCCGATGGAGGTCATTCCTATTATGGCGTTCATTGGCGTACGTATTTCATGGGTTATACGGGCAAGGAAGTCAGCTTTCGCCCGAGTGGACTGTTCAGCCAGTTCGCGGGCGCGATTAGCCTCATGCTGGGCCTGCATGATTTCGGTCATATCATGAAAAACGATCATTGTTCCCATAATCATTTCATTTTCATATAACATGGGAGTCACATAAATAAGATAATCACGTAAGTTCCCGTCTTGTCCGAAATCAATACTTTGTTCGGTTTTTCCTGTTTTCTTATTAACGAGAGCATCATAAAGCAAGCTATGCATGCTCTGTAAAAATTCTTCTGATGATGATAAAGGAAAAATTAACTCTGTGAATGACTTGCCCTGAATCTCATCCGTGGAAAGTATTTTGCTATATTGTTTATATGCTTCACTGGCAAGAACAGCTTTCCCCTCAGTATCAAACACTAAAAGTAGATTGGGTGTGTTTAAGAGTATAAGGTTTATGTACTGCTGCAGCTCGGATCGCTCCTTGGCTTCATTTTTCTCCTGCTCCTCTAATTGTCGTTCTATAACACACTCGGCAAAATAACGAAATCCGTTACCAAAATCCTGAAAACCTTCTGGCAAACTCTCAATATCTAACATAGCGTTTGTTGGATTATATATAACATCATGCAAATAATTGAACAAAATTTCGGCAACAGGATCCATAACATTCACCTTCCCTTCGTTACAATAAAGACAGTAGAATGCTTTTTTTATATTTCCAAGGCAGTTCCGTTGAAGCGGCATACCCTGTCGCCGCTTGCCCAGCAGTCCACCTCGCGGACGTCATATTTTTTGCCTGTATAGGCTTCAAGGATGCTGGAAATAAAGCCTTCGTCATAAATACACACGTTTTCATTCGTTATGGGCAAACCACTGCAATCAAGATCTTGTCCGACTGTGAGTACGATATTGCCGGTATTGAGATCAAAAGCCTCCATACGCAGGATACCGATTTTTAATTCTTCCAACGATTTTTGCAGGTTGGCGAAAAAAGTGTTGAAATCTACTGTTAAATCCAGCGTGTTTTTTGCAAATTCTGTACCCGCCAAAAACCCAGCCTGACGGAAATATTCGTTGGCCTGATCAAGACCGTGAGCTCTGCTGAGCACGTCCAACATGGTATACTGCATCAGACGGTAAACGAGTACCGGCATTTCCTCTCCCAAGTCTGCGCGCCCTTCTTTGATGTCGCCCAAATTATCCCAAGAAAAATTAACGTGCTTTTTCTCCTTCATGAAAATGTTTTCCATTTTTCTATCCTCCTTTGTTTTTTTGTTACTTTTTTATTACTATTTTGTTACTATAATGATAATTGTTTAAGGTACTTGAAAGTCAATACATTGACTAAAAAAAAAATATTTTTTAATGTCAGTGTTTTTTACTTGTAAGTTTCTGTTATTTGTTGCTAAGACGCCCAAAAACCTTTAAGGTCCTTTAACCTTTAAAAACCGCCAACACATAACAGGAACACCCATTTTAGGTGTTCCTGTTATGTGTTGGCGGCTCTGTTTCAGTTCCGCTCACTCTCAATTATGCAGATATTATTGCATCAGCTCGCACAAATAGCTGACCGGAAACGGATTTTGTTTATCCAGCAGATCCATGAGCACTGCTGCGTCGCCTCTTCCTCCCAGGTTCTTTAAATTTGTGTTGCCCAAAAGGCTTGCCAAAATCGAATAATTTACATAGTAAATGTCTACAACTTCACATCCTTCTAATTCATATGTGGTCTTCATATCCGAAATTGCTTCATCAAGCGTTCCGATTTGATCAATTAAACCCAGTTCAAATGCCTGTTTTGCTGAATAAATCCTGCCGTCGGCAAGCTCTTTGACCCGGTCAACTTCCATGTCCCTTCCTTCCGCAATAACGTCGACAAACTGATTATAAGCCTCATCCACAAGCGATTGAAAAATCGCACGCTGTTCATTCGTAACCGGCTCAAAACTGCTGCCCATCGCTTTATTGGCTCCCGATGTTATCGTAGTTGTTTTGATTCCATAACGATCCAGAAATTCCGAAAAGTCCACGAGTGTTCCGATCGTAACGCCGATCGAACCCGTCCAACAGTTCCGATTGGCTACGATCTTATCAGCCGGAGCGGAAATATAGTATCCACCGGAAGCCGCCATGGAACCCAGCGCGGAATAAACCGGATTCCCCGTTTTATTTTGATATTCTTTGATTTTAAAGTAGAGTTCGTCGCTTTCGTAAATTCCGCCGCCCGGCGAATCTACAAAAACGATCAGCCCCATGTTGTTGCCGTCATAAATCAGCTGATCGATTTTGTCTAATGTCCATTCATGATGATAAGAAGAGACACTCCCCCATGCATCGGCGCTGCTTTCCAGTATTGTTCCCTCCACATACACTGTCGCGATGTAAGGGCGAGGCGGAAATTTTACTTCCGCGCGCCCCCCGTAGAAAAACCTGTCGCAAGAAACGCCTAAAAGAACAATTCCCGCGATGATACACCCCAAAATGATCAGACTGTTTCTGAGCGAACTGTTTGCCGTTTTCTGTTTTGTTTTGATTTGAACACCCTGGGTGCTTCGAGCATTTGTGCTATGATAATATCTTACGCCGCTTTCATCCGGTTCACTGATCAAAGCGTCCTCGTTCCGTTTGTTTTCGTCCATTTCTCCATCCTCCAGTTCTTTCTAAGCACATTATATCATGTTTACATGATATAATGTGCCATCTTTGCCGCAGGCAAAGGGCTATAAATATAATGTCCGCTTGCGGACATTATACCATAACGCTGTTTCGACGACGTATTAAATTTTTGTGTTGACAGTGTACTAGTTTGCGTAGTACACTGTGTATGAAAGGGGTTGATTATAATGTTCCAGCTGGACTTAAAAAGCAGGAAATCGATCTATGAACAAGTCGTTGATAACCTCAAGGGGCTCATCATCATGGGGCTTCTAAAGCCAGAGGAAAAACTTCCCTCGGTCCGCGATTTGTCAAGAACGCTGACCGTCAATCCAAACACGATACAAAAAGCATACCGTCAGCTCGAAAACCAAGGCTATGTATACACGGTAACTGGCCTCGGTACTTTTGTATCCGACTTAAAAGACATCAAAAAGGATGTGCAAAAAATTGAGGAAATCAAACATCGCATTCGTGCCGATATCATGGAGCTTTTGTATCTGGGGGTTTCCTATGAGGATACAACCACGCTTATTAAGGAAATTCTAGACGAAAGAGGTGACCACCAATGATTCAAGTATCCAATGTCAGTAAATCATTTGATCATTTTCAAGTATTGACCGATTTAAACTTAACCGTCAAAAAGGGCTCTATCTATGGCCTCGTCGGAACAAACGGTTCTGGCAAAACAACCATCATCAAGCATATCACCGGAATTTTAAGACAGGATGAAGGTAAAATTACCATCGATGATCAAAATGTATTTGATAATACAACCATTAAAGCAAAGATGGGTTTCATTCCGGATGATCTGTTTTTCTTTTCCACCTATAACTTAAAAGAAATGGGCAAATTCTATAGAGCGCTTTACCCAAATTGGAATCAGGAACGATTTCTTACGATGGTTTCACAATTTGGGCTAGATAATCAGCGAAAGCTGTCAAAGTTCTCAAAGGGTATGCAAAAGCAGGCCGCCTTTATTCTGACGATGTCTGTTATGCCCGATTATTTGATCCTCGATGAACCGATCGACGGGCTTGACCCCATTATCCGAAAACTCGTATGGAAGACCATCGTTGAAGACGTAGCAGACAGAGAAATGACTGTTCTGGTCTCCTCTCATAATTTAAGAGAACTAGAAGGCATCTGTGACTGTATCGGAATCCTCTCAGGCGGAAAAATGATGATCGAGCGTGACCTCGATGAATTGAAATCAGATATTCATAAAATCCAAATCGCGTATGGAGAAGAAATGAAATCAGAAAATCCATATACTGGCCTGAACATTTTACATCAGGAAAACAGAGGCAGCGTCGATCTTTTGATCATCCGAAACCGGAAGGACGTCGTCGAGAGCATCATCTCGGAAAGCAAACCGCTTTTATTTGATATGCTTCCATTATCACTGGAAGAAATATTTATCTACGAACTGGGAGGTGAAAAAAATGAATTCCATAACATCTTATTTTAGCGTATCGCTCCCTTTGGTTAAGGAAAACCTGAGACGTTTTTGGGCCATACCGGCGCTATCGTTTTTGGTGTATTTCTTATCTGGCGTTTTTCCGATTTTAATGGCATACAATGATCTTACGCGGATGCATTACAAAATAAGCAATATGCTTGATAATTACGATGTTTTCTTTATGGCGACTCATTTGTTAATACCCGTGATCACCGCAGTCGTCATCTTCAGGTATTTGCAAGTCTCTGCATCCGTCACCTCCATACACGCCATGCCGTTTACGAGAGCGAAGCTTTACAACAGCAGTGTCTTGTCGGGTCTGATTTTAACGCTTACACCGCTTTTGCTCACAGGTGTGCTTTTGCTCATCCTGGCAAAGCCGGTCTATAACACAAACATCTTGAGTGGCCCGCTCATTGACGTGTTTTCCAGAATCGATATCCTGCATTGGATGTGGACATCGTTTTTGATCATTCTGGTGATCTATGCCATCTCTATATTTGCCGGGCTAGTCACTGGCAATTCGATTTTACACCTTTTAGCAGCTTTCGGGTTTAATTTTCTGATACCTGCGTTTCTTCTCACGTTTACTTGGTTTTGTACGCGTTTTCTCTATGGTTTTAACGCGGGCAGAGAATGGGAAACCCTCATTCTGGCATTATCTCCGTATCTGGAAGTCTTTACAGCCGGCAAAGCGTTTCCATGGCAGCTTCAGCTCTACTACGTTGTCAATGCGATCATCTTATTTGCTGTTTCGATGGTTCTATACTATAAACGAAAATTAGAAAGGGCTTCTGAATCGCTGGTCTTCAATTTTATGGTTCCTGTAATCACTTATTTGATCGCGTTTTTTGGCATGGTCTTGTTTGGCCTTTATTTTTCATACGCAAATGATGATCTGTATTTGTATCCCGGATTCTTTTTCGGGGCCGTTCTTTTCTTTATAGTCGGGAGAATGATCGTAAAGAAAACGCCGCGAATTTTCAACATTTCGAGTTTAAAGAGCTTTGGCATCTACGCGATCATAGCCGTGCTTTTCATCCTATCCTTTACACTGGATATCACCGGGTTTGAAAATCGGATTCCGGCCGAAAAAAGAATTAAAGGCGTAGTTTTATCAAGTACTGATTTTATCCCGCCCGCAGCCGGAATTGTTTCAAACTATTTTTACGGGAATACCGAAGCAACGATGTCACTGACAACACCGGAAAATATCGCGGCAATACGCTCGTTCCATCGATTGATATTGGAAAACCACGATCAATTTGAAGATGAGCAATCCAGATATTTTGTTCGGAGCAATTGGGTGCAGATCGACTATGAATTGGGCAACGTACTAGATCCGCACAGAGGCTATCGAATACCCTTTAATTTTGCCAGGAACAGCAAAGACCTTGCTCAAATTTTCGAGTCGGAAGAATTCAAATCGCTTTATGCTCCATCCAATATTATGAATGCGCAAATTCTTTCGGTCGATCTGTTTGATGGCAATAATCTTCGGCAAGCCGGTGTTTTTAGCAAGAAAGAGATAAATGAACTGCTCGTCTGCCTGGATAGGGATTTCAAAGCGCAATCATATGCAGACGCTGTAAGTCTCAGAAACTATTATGCCAGAGTCGACATCAATTATCGGGCCCCAAACCAAAGACATTCTTCTTCACATACGGTTTTTGTCCCCAGGAGCAGTCAAAATACGATAATATGGCTGAAAGAAAACGGATATGCCGATCAAATCGAAGTGACAGCGGATATGGTATCCAAGGTCGTGCTAACAAAAGATGCTTCAGTATCAAAATATATGGACGACATAGAACATAATAAACAAATTGAAATTACAAACAAAGGCCAAATTCAAAAAATGCTGGATACACATCAATCTTACTATACAGGTGAAACCTTTTATACCTGCCGATTCCTCTTTTTCACCGAATTTACCAATGAATATAGAGGAGACGCCTACGGATATTATGACGTGGATCTGGCGCTGGATTTCATTCGAAACGCATTTGGAGATTAAAAATGATTTACGATACCATCATCGTGGGTGCGGGCGCAGCGGGTCTATTTTCTGCGGCCTCTTATTCCCCAGGAACTAAAGGCTTGATCCTTGAAAAAACAAAAAAGGCCGGCACAAAGCTTTTGATGTCCGGCTCAGGTCAATGCAATTTTACTCATAGCGGGAGCATCAAGGATTTCTTGACGCGTTACGGGCCAAACGGCACAAAACTGCGCCCAATACTCTATCCGTTTCACAATCTGGCTCTGATGGACTATTTTCAGAGCAAAGGAATCGCTCTGCGAATCCGCGAAGACGGCAAGGTCTTTCCAGATTCTTTGCGCGCGCAAGATATTTTAGATGTTCTGATGCATGAGGCCAAACAAAAAGGATTTCTGATCAAATACGAAACGCCTGTGACGGACATAAAGTGGGATGATCCGCTTTACTCTGTCTACTCCGGAAAAGAAAAATGGACCGCCAAAAAATTGATTGTTGCGACAGGTGGACGCTCGTATCCTGCCACCGGTTCTGACGGGAGCATGTATGCAATTCTAAAGTCACTTGACATTCAGATAAGCACACCAAAACCCGCGCTTGTCCCGATCTTCGCGGAGCAGTATCCTTACTCAGACCTTGCCGGCATTTCATTTGAGAACGCTGCGGTCTCTGTTAAAAACAGCCGCGCCAGCAATTCCGACAAGCCTGCAACTACCCTTAAAGGAGCATTGCTCTTTACGCATGATGCTTTTTCCGGCCCGGTGATTCTTGACGCTTCACGATACGCGCATACCGGAGCGCAGCTTCTGATTAATTATATTCCCGATCAAAAGCCGGATGATTTGGCAAAATTGCTAAAAAATCAGATTTCTGGAAACAAAAAGCAGGTGGAAACGATGCTCAGCGACGCCTTGGGAATTCCCAGACGTTTTGCCGATTGCATCTGCATGCGGCTCGGTATCAGTGGAACTGCGGCCTCTTTGTCTGGCAGCCAGATTCAAAAGATCACCAGTCTGCTTACGTGCGATGCTTTCTCCATCAGCGGCGTCGGCGGATTCAATAGCGCTATGGCTACAGCCGGAGGTGTCTTGCTGGATGAAATTCATCTGAAAACCATGGAAAGCAAAAAATATCCCCGCATGCACATCATCGGGGAAGCCCTCGATGTGGACGGAGATACCGGCGGATACAATCTTCAGTTCGCGTTTTCCAGCGGCTTCGCGGCCGCCCAAAATCGGCCCGCTCAAAGCGAGCCGGCTAAAAGCTAATCCTTGCGGATATGGTGGATCTTCATAGCCCTGTTTTTATAAATTTGCATCCTTCGCTCATCATCCTTTTCAAGGTCTCGCTCTCCCGCCAGACTCTCAAGATGATGCGTGAATTCATGTAAAAGTGTCTTCCTCAGTTCTTTGGCAATCTTTTCCCGGGAAGCGTTTTCACCGAAAACATATTGAAATGATCCGTAGTAAATCGCGATGTACCGCCCCATGCTCATGCTGTGCGTGTATTGACCTAGCGTGTAAAGGTCAGTTGCCCAAGGTTCCTTGCTCCTCATGACTTCCGGCAGCAAAATGATGCCTCCGTTTAGTTCCCTGTAAAATTCCTGTGGGAGTCCTTCCGCAACTTCTTCCAGAATATCCTGCGCTTCATCAATTGATATCATGTCATTCACCCTCGAAATCAACCGGTTCACATTCATCTAAAGGAACCGCAACGATAACATTTTTCGCATCTTCAAGGGTATCCTCCGGCACATATAACTCAATCGCATGGGCAACATTAGAGCCCATCGCGATCTCCAGAAAATTGGTGGCCCCTCTATACTTTTTGACACATGGAATGCCTTCACTTCTCAGCTTGGACTCCAGCAGATCCGCTTCGAAGGAAGTTTGCGCGGTGCATAGAAAGACGCCGTCTCTCCATTCCTTTTTTTCTTTCATCTTTTACAAACTCCTAGACTCTTTTTTCGTCGATCTCTTCAAGCAATTGTGCGATAAATGCGCTGGCAGAGATTTCTCCCAATTCCCCAAGCTTACTGGATCGCACAGCTAATGATCTTGATTCCACTTCTCTTTCACCGATTACACCGATATATGATACCCTTTCATTTCGCGCTTCACGCAGCTTATACCCGATTTTCTCATTTCGCAAATCGACCTCTGCGCGAATTCCCTTCTCCAGCATTTCTCGTTTCACTTCTTCGGCATAATCTGCGAATTTTTCGGTTACCGTCAAGAGTTTCACCTGTACCGGGGCGATCCATAGCGGAAATTTTCCCGCGAAATGCTCCGTGAGAATTCCGATAAACCGTTCGATGGACCCGAAAATGACCCTGTGAATCATAACAGGTTTGTGTTTTTCTCCGTCTGAACCTACATAAGTCAGACCAAAGCGCTGCGGCATCTGAAAATCCAATTGAATCGTTCCGCATTGCCACGTTCTTCCGATGCAATCCTCGAGATGGAAATCCAGTTTCGGCCCATAAAAAGCGCCATCCCCTTCGTTTACAGTGTAAGGAGTTCCCTTCTCTTCCATCGCTTCCTTTAGCGCACTCGTAGCCAATTCCCATTCTTCTTCCGTACCCATGGACTTTTCAGGTTTCGTGGAAAGTTCGATGTGATACTTAAACCCAAATAAATTGTACACAGCGTCGATAAAGTCGACGACGTCGATGATCTCCTGCTTAATTTGCTGGGGAAGCATAAAAATATGCGCGTCGTCCTGCGTGAACGTTCGAACTCTCATCAGCCCGTGCAACGCACCGGATAATTCATGGCGGTGCACCTGCCCCATCTCACACATTCGGATCGGCAGATCCCTGTAGGAAATCATTTTTCTTTTATAGGCAAGCATCGCTCCGGGGCAGTTCATCGGTTTTACCGCGTAATTCCCATCATCGATTTTTGTAAAGTACATATTATTTTGATAGTGATCCCAGTGTCCAGACGCATGCCAAAGTTCCTCGTTTAAGATCAAAGGTGTTTTGATCTCCTGATATCCCCTTTTTCCATGTTCAATCCTCCAAAATCGTTCGAGTTCAGTTCGAATGACCATACCGTTTGGCATAAAAAACGGAAATCCCGGGCCTTCTTCATAGATCGCGAACAGATCCATCTCTCTCCCGATTTTTCTATGATCGCGCTGTTTTGCTTCCTCAAGGCGCGTAATGTACGTGTCCAATTCCTCCTGAGACGGGAACGCTGTGCCGTAAATCCGCTGCAGCATTTTATTTTTTTCATCGCCACGCCAATACGCGCCGGCAACATTCATCAGTTTAACCGCTTTGATCTGCCCGGTTGAAGCCATATGTGGCCCTGCACACAAGTCTACAAAATCTCCTTGTTGATAAAACGATATGACTGCGTCTTCCGGAAGATCATTGATCAGCTCTGTTTTATATGGTTCCTGTCTTTCCTCCACAAATTTAAGGGCATCCGCTCTCGACAGCTCAAACTTTTCAAGGGCCTGGTTTGCCTGGATAATTCTTTTCATCTCCTTCTGCAGTTTGAGCAGATCTTCTTCTGTAAATCGATGCTCCAGGTCAAAATCATAATAAAATCCATTTTCTATCGCGGGGCCGATTGCCAGCTTTGCTTCCGGAAAAAGCGTTTTTACCGCTTGTGCCAGGATATGCGACGCCGTATGACGGTAATTATGCCTTATCTGTTCATCTTCAAAATTAATTTTTTCCTTTGCCATTTTGCCTCCCATGGACCTGAGTCACTATCTTTTTATATTATTCTTCTCTAAAATTAGATTTTATCTCATTTTTTTATAATACGCAAGCAAATATCCAGACTACTTCTTATACTTTTTGCGCAGGAGCGCCCGCCTTGAGCAACGTTTTATCGAACACGAATACAAAGCCCATCATGAACATGGCAGCTCCGCTGATTATGAGCAGCCATTCGATGTCAACCATATCTCCCAGCGGCCCCCAAAACACCATGCCAAGGGGCATCATTACGCTGGACATCATTGCCAGCACCGAAAAGACCCGCCCCATGTATGCGCCATCTATATTGGTTTGAAGCGTAGCTGCCATGGGTGCGTTAAACAAGCTCATTACCAGTCCGGTAATGCCCATACACAGCAGGTACAACCAAAAATTCGTAATTAATCCAAGCCCGATAGCCCCGATCCCGAGCAGGAAGGTGGACATCGCCATCGAGTGGCTCCTGTTCCTAAAGCCGCCCCATGTACCCATGATAATGCCGCCAAGCATCATGCCCACGAAAAACACAACCTCTATTGCCGCCAGACGATGCTCGGGGCCGAAAGGAAAGCCACCCATCACGCTCCAAATATCATCCCCCCAATTCCGCACCACTTGCAATACGGTTAGAATTGCAGCGGGGGCGGCCATCAGATTGAACAGTGCGCTCAGTACTAAGAATTTCTTTATGAAAGATTGCGTACCGATATATTTCAGCCCTTCACCAATTTCAAGGAAGTATTGTTTTACTCCCGCTTGATTATTGATTTTTTTTGAATTATCGGGTGTTTTAACGAAAAACAGCAGGATGCTGATACCAATGAAGGCGGTGACTACGTCGATGAACATCAACGTTTGAATCGGCGCTACGGCCAGCAGCGCGCCGCCCGCCATCGGCGAAGTAAACATGACAATCGACTGAATACTGCCACTGATACCGTTGACACGGGTGAGATGTTCTGTCGGCACAAGTTCGGGGATCAAAGCGTTGATCGCAGGCATCTGTACGCCCTGCCCTAACGCCCGCATTATCAGGCATAACAGGAGCAGCCCGATCAAATGCAAGCCTAGCGAAAAGATAATAGCCATAATAAGCGTAACCAGCGCTATGGCTGCGTCTGCGATGTTGATTATGTATTTTTTGTTGTAACGGTCCGCCCAAACGCCGCCGAAAGGCGAGATGAAAAACATAGGCAGCACGCCCGCTACTGTGATTAAAGTCATCATCATGCCGGATTTGGTCTGCAGGGTGATATACCACATCACCGCATAATGCACCAGCATGCTGCCAAACAAGGTAATGCCTTGCCCCGCAATAAACAACGTAACATTTTTCTTCCAATTCGATGTATTTATCATACGTGCTATTTTCCTTTCCTTTATTCCACCACCGCTGCCATGCCGCTGACTGTTACCATCTATTTCCACACCTCATCTGGATTTACACCGTAGAGTTGCACAATCTCGAGAAGTTCTGAATTCACGATGTCTTTTGGGGTAACAAGCCAGCCGCCGTTGCTGTTAAGATCAATCCCAAAATGCATGTATACATACCACGGTAAATGCGAACATTGTGTAGATGCGATTTCTTCTCCATGGCTCGGCAACAGACCGGCTAAAAGACCATAATCCACACGGTCCATATGCTCCTCCGCATACTTTGCAACTTCTTCTCCGATCTCTTGCTGTTTGTATCGCAGTTGAATAAAAGTCGGATACGTCCGCCACTTTGAAAGGTCTTGGATCATCGATGGCTTTCCCCATATGACCGCTTCAAGCGTCTTCCCTCGCACTGCGTCCACCACGATGGCGGCATGTCCATGCCGCCATCCGACGCTATGGGTCGCTTTTGTCATTAAGATGTCGCCATTTCTGACATCTGCCAGTAAATACCCGTTCAGCAGGCGCCCGTCTTCCACATATAGCCTTTCTTCTCGCGTTACGATTCCAATGCTTTCGCATTTGTATTCTTTTGGATCGAAAAAATCGTCCTGATAAGCTTCAAGTGTCTTTACCGGATTGTACTCCGTCTCGAAGATTTTATCCACCGCGTCCTTGCCAAGTCCGGTTTGCTGCAGCAGACTGTGATACATCTCTTCTGACAAATTCTCGGCGGATAGGACTCCACCGGAGATATCTTCACCGGTTGCGTTAAAAATCTCCTTTAGGTCGACTTTTTCATAACCCGGAGTAAAACGAACACTTATATCAGCCGCCCGATTTGCGATAAGCAATGCTAAAAAAGCGGCAATTATAAAAATTCCCGCTCCATTGAGTATTTTTTTAATTCTTTTCCGTCTATATAACACCCGGTCTGACATTTTTATCAAATCCTATCCCTAAACCCATATTCTTCCCCATCATATCATATCATTGAGCAATACGCAATACGGGCCCTGGTATCTTTTGGCAGCTTTGATTCCTGGAGCAGCTCATATATATACATGCTCATATTTGCTTTCTCGCTGTATTCGAGTTACCGATAAAAAAGGAAGTCTAAAAACATCTCCTGTCGTTAATGTTATGCGCGCGGTCACAGAACAATTATCATCATCAAATGAAAGACTGCAATTGTATGACTTCACATCGATGTTTTTTATTTTTCCTACTGTGTACGCTAAATATGCGTCTGCATACTTTTGACCAGCTTCCCGATCAAATTCGATACGCCCCTCTGCATACGTTTCTTCATTTAAAAACAGTGCGGCGCCGGCCGCGCATTCTTCGGCTGTCGCCTTGAGCAATGTCTGAACATGTGTATATCGTCCTATGTCCCCCTGATAACTAAGCGCCCAGACATTAACTAAAAGCAACGCCGCGAAGACAATAAATATCTTCATATTTTTTCACTAGCCGTATAACTGTCGATGACGTATCGATACGCATTCTCCTTCTCTGTGATTTGAAAAAAACTCCCCCCTGCCATCACATTTTTAACCGGCGCCTCCACCCTGTAATGAATTAATCGATTCTCACCCTTGCTGTAGCGATACTTCACTCCTTCACTGCTCTCAATCGTAATCTCTTCAGCCGAAACACCCAATGCTTCACTCAAATCTTTTTTAAGCTTTGCCTTGATCTCTTTTGTAAAGCAACCTTCCTGCTTCGCGTTTTCTTTAGCGGCATAGACAAGCGCCTGAATCTGATTAACAGCATCATTATTCTTTTGATCATAAACCGACTGCATCATAAAAATGAGCAGGATGGGAAGCACGGCGATAAGAACGATAAACTGTTTCAACGGTTAAAAATCCCCTTTCTTACGGCACATACGTTCTGGTCTCGATTTCATAGCGCCACAAATCGGACAGCGCCCCTGCGATCGAGTCGTCACCTTTGCCCGCGATTAAATTATACAAAAATATACCGAGCACGACCATTGCCAACATGACAATCATTTGTTTCATTTTCTCCGCCTCGCTTTCAGCAACCTATGGCAGTTTGAAATCATCAGCTTTTGTTTGGATTTTTTCAATTGCGGTGATCGTACTATTGCTCAAATTTTCCGCACTGCCTTTAAAATTGAATACCATTCCCGCAATAAAAATTCCCAAAAGAACCATTGCTGACATAACGATAAACTGTTTCACTTTCCTTACCCCCTTTAATGGAGCTGCTCTCTACTGCTAAAAAAGCATTCTAAGCATCTCTTGTTGTTCCATAAAATATGCAATATAGATAAAATTTATAAAAATGAGGAAGACATTAATCACTACAGGCAGATAAATCAAATCACTAATCATTTCATCCCGTTTCTTTTGAACGGTATGCCTGGCTTCTTTAATGTTTTTCTGATGAGAAATCAAAATTTCCGTCAGGTTTACCGGATCCATGTCGTCCCACTGAAGCAGAAGGCCTCCAAATTCTTTCCCAATCTCTGTGGGCGCTTCTTTCGAAAAAATTTCAATGGCGCCCTCCTTCTCGCTTAGCCTCAGATAACTAAGCATCTTCATGTACACGGATTGTAATACCCCTTCCCGCTTGGCAAGCTGCTGGATGATAAAATCCGCGCTGACCTTTCTGCCTCTGCCCAAAGCAGTTATATTGCGGAGAAAAGAAATACTTTCATAGATCTCTCCGTCTATTCTTGCCTCCTTTCTTCTGCGCACCCACTCATTTTCTTTTAATGACCTTGCGCAATCGGTCGCTTTGTCCCTTGCGAATCGTCCGTGTAAAACCAGATTGTTTCTGCATAATCGAATCAGCCCGTGATCTTTTGTCATCAAGAGAACCCCTTGAATCAATGTGCACATGCTGATTAAGTAAATCCCGTACTCCATATTGCCCCCATCAATAATCAAACTTTTGATTGTTCACAGCTTCGATTAAAGCAAAATTCATTAAAAACAGAAAGATGATCATCAATAGAAGCACAAATCCCTGAGATGTAAAAAACTGATTGTGTACAAATGTCCGCGTCGAAAGCCCGATATACTTCATGTTCATGACAATCGTCGCGGCATACAAAATCGGAATCAGAAAAACGACCATTCTGGAGGCTTCCGAATTTAACCGTCTCCGCTCCTCGCTCATGGCTTTGGCTTCTCGAAGCTGAATCAAAATGTCTTCGAGAGCCAGCGATATATTGGCGCCGTCTGACGCCGCGAGCGAGATATTGTAAGCGAACATACGGCTCCAATTGGTATGAATCGCAAAGGCGAATTGATCTGAAGCTTTTTTAATTTCTGAATCGCTCGCAGTATTCCTAAGTTCAAGCAGCATTCGAGCAACCAATTCGGTGCAGTTTTTTGTCTTCTGCTTCTCTCTTCCGATTTTCTCCATCGCTTTGTACAGATTGAAGTTTGCAATCCTGTACGCGCTCAAGAAATTTCCGATAAAGACCTCGCCTTCAAAACTGCTTTTTCTCCGGAACACTTCTAGTTTAATTCTCAAAATCAGATACGGAAGCGCCGCAATAATTAGACCTGTCAAAAAAGCGGTTCCGACCGGCATGCTCCGCATGCCAACGACGGTGATGCCAAAACAAATAAATCCGCAAAACCATAAAAAATAAATACCGCGAACTCTGGCAGACAATGTGACCT
>Ga0123353_10005641_pt1 | contig 16483 bp, 13 predicted proteins | sample TergutLab28metaG_3_FD_92763 | JGI IMG/M metagenome (GOLD analysis project Ga0123353, IMG submission 92763) | Labiotermes labralis P3 segment gut microbial communities from Petit-Saut dam, French Guiana - Lab288 P3 | ecosystem: Host-associated > Arthropoda: Insects > Digestive system > Gut ... | reverse complement strand
CGGCATACTCCCCATGATCCTGGGGAGTCTTTTTGCCTGTTTCGGCGCCTTATTATTGGGGGTGCCTGTAGCCATACTCTGCGCCCTTTTTATGGCGGAGTTTCTCCCAAAAAAACTGGCGGGAATTTTTCGCAGCGGGGTTGAGTTATTGGCGGGTATCCCATCTGTGGTCTATGGGTTTTTCGGCCTCATGGTCATTGTGCCTCTGGTAAAAAATACCTTTAAAACCGCTTCGGGAAACAGCTTGCTTTCAGCGGTTCTGGTACTTGCCATTATGATACTCCCTACAATTATCACCGTATCGGAGACCTGCCTTCAGGCGGTGCCCCGCTCCAGGAGGGAAGCCTCCCTTGCGCTGGGGGCAAGCAAGATGCAAACCGCCTGGCACGTGGTTCTTCCCCACGCGAAGTCAGGCGTCATCGCGGCGATCATCCTCGGCTTCTCCCGCGCGGTAGGCGAAACCATGGCGGTGATCCTGGTGGCGGGGAATTCGGTGCAGTTCATCACCAACCCCCTGGAAGGGGTAAGGACACTCACCGCGACCATTGCCCTTGAAATGGGATACGCCGACGGCAGGCACTCGAACATGCTTTTCGCCATCGGGATGGTGCTGCTTGTGATGATCTTTATCTTAAACGGTTTTATCCTGCTTGTTCGAAGGCGGGCGGAGGAGAACTCATGAAAAAAAGAAAAGCCGTAGACGGCTTTGTTTATGGAGTCATGACCTTCGCCTCGGTAAGCGTAGTGACGGCCCTTATTGGAATTATTGCCTACATATTAATTCAATCCGCGGGGGCGGTAAATGCTTCCGCGTTTTTTGGAGCGGTAGAAGAAGGGCACTTCAGTTTTCGCGGCCTTGTTCCCATGATTGTAAGCACCACCTGGACTGTCGTTGTTTCTTTGGCCCTGGCACTGCCTGTAGGAATAATGACTGCGATTTATATCCATGAGTACGCGTTTAAATCCCGCTTTAGCCGGGCCCTGGGCCTTGCAGTTGATACCCTTGCAGGCATCCCCTCGATCATTTACGGTCTTTTCGGACTTTTGTTCTTTTGCCGTTTTTTCAGCCTGGGCCAATCCATCATCTCAGGCGGCCTTACCTTAAGCATTATGATCCTCCCGGTGATCATCAGAACCACTGAAGAAACCTTAAAGACAGTGCCTGTTTCCTTCCGCGAGGGTTCTTTATCCCTGGGGGCGACCAAGTTCCAGACCATAGCCCACGTGGTTCTGCCTCCGGCCCTGCCGGGGATCCTCACTGCGGCAATACTAGCCGCGGGCCGGGTGGTGGGTGAATCGGCGCCCGTGCTGCTTACCGTGGGGCTTGCCATCAATCTTCCTAAATCAATTTTTGAGCCGGGCCGTACCCTTACGATACATCTTTACTACCTTACCAAGGAGGCCATTGCTCCCAATGATTTTGCCCACGCGTTTAGCGCCGCGGCGGTATTGATCATTTTAGTTCTTATTATTAATACGATTGTGAAAATTATTGGCAGTAGCTTTGGAAAAGCAGGGGAGAATCTGGATTAAGCTATGACAGGAGAAAAACTACTGGTCCGGAACCTGGATCTTTACTACGATGATTTCCACGCTTTAAAAAGCGTCTCCTTTGATTTAAATAAAAACGAGGCCTCGGCGTTAATCGGCCCCTCAGGCTGCGGAAAATCAACGTTTATCCGGGTTTTAAACCGGATGAACGATCTTATCCCGTCATGCAGGATTACAGGTGATGTGCTTCTTGACGGTGAGGATATTTACGGCCAAATGGACGTGAGTGAGCTAAGGACACGGGTGGGCATGGTGTTTCAAAAACCAAATCCCTTTAACATGAGCATCTTCGACAACGTAGCTTACGGCAGGCGCATGCAGGGTATGAAAGATAAAAAGAAACTGGCCCAGTTAGTGGAGCAGTCGTTAAAAAAAGCAGCTCTTTGGGACGAGGTAAAAGACAGGCTTAAAAAATCCGCCCAGAGCCTTTCGGGGGGCCAGCAGCAGCGGCTTTGCATTGCCCGGAGCATCGCCATGTCCCCTGAGATCATCCTTATGGACGAGCCCTGCAGCGCCCTTGACCCAATAGCGACCGGAAAAATTGAGGAGCTTATAGGAGAGCTGAAAAGGGATTTCAGTATCATCATTGTTACTCATTCCATGAACCAGGCTGCCCGTATCAGCGACAGATGTGCTTTCTTCCTTTTGGGAGAAATTGTAGAATACGGAGAGACAGGAACGGTATTTACCAATCCTCATGATAAACGGACTGAAGATTATATTTCCGGCCGCTTCGGTTAAGGGGAAGATATGCAGACACGAGGATTATTGGGAGAAGAACTAGTCAGGCTAAGGCGGGAGCTGACTGTAATGGCTGCCATGGTGGAGGAGGATCTGGGGAAGGCCCTCAGTATTCTGCGCTCAGGGGATGAAGAGCTTGCGGAAGAAGTTAAGAAGAGCGGGAAAATTGTTGATGATCTTCAGCTTAAAATTGAGGACATGGCTCTCGTTCTTATCGCTACCCAGCAGCCTGTGGCAAGGGATCTCAGGGAAATGATAACGGTTTTTAAAATCACTTCGAGTCTTGAACGCATAGGCGATTATGGAATACACCTTGTTAAGACGGTGAAAAAATTATCTGCCCGTCCGTCTTTCCGTTCCATGGAAAGAATAGAATGTATGACGGAGACAGGGAAGAACATGCTAAAAGCGGCATTCTCCGCGTACCTCGCCCAGGACTCAAGGGCCGCCAAGGAAGCGGCGGCTTTGGATGATATTATTGACAGCGAGCATAAGGCGCTTACCGAGGAGGTACTTGCCTTAATGAAAGTAAACCCCGGCCTTGTTAAATCAGCCGCCAGGCTTTTAAAGCTTTCAGGGTACATGGAGAGGCTTGGGGATCATATAACCTCCATCTGCGAGGGTGTTATTTATATGGCCGAAGGCCGGCATGTGGAGTTGAACCATTAAGCTATGGGTGCAGAAAAAATACTGATCATTGAGGATGATCCAGGGATACAGGAGATGCTGAACTACTCGTTTGCCCAGGAAGGCTGGAAGCTTATCCAGGCCAAATCAGGCGAGGAAGGGCTCGAGCTCCTTCACAAGGAAGGGGCGGATTGCATCATCCTTGATATCATGCTTCCCGGTATGGACGGTTTTAATACGCTTAAAAAAATACGTTCAGATGAAAGCTTCCAGAACATCCCTGTTATTATGTGCACCGCCCGCGGAGAGGAAACTGATGTAGTCACCGGTCTTGAGCTAGGTGCGGACGATTACGTGGTGAAGCCTTACAGCCCGAGGATCCTTGCTGCCCGCATCAGAGCCGGTTTAAGGCGGAAAGAATTTCAAAGTGGCGAGGAAAAAACCATGCTTCGCCATGAGAATCTTGTTTTGGATACGGAGCGGCACACCTGCTTTTTGGGGGAGGAACCGCTTGAGCTTTTTGCCACTGAGTTTGCTATCCTCGCCCAATTTATGAGCCACCCCGATATTGTTTTTTCCAGGCAGAAGCTTATCACAGCCATTCACGGTTCCGATTACCCTGTCACAGACCGTTCGATTGACGTGCAGATTTTAGGGCTTAGAAAAAAACTCCAGAGTTCAGGGGATATGATCGAAACTATCCGGGGCGTTGGCTACCGGTTTAAAACATCTTGAGGTTACCATGCGTGTTATTGGGAAAAAAAGTTTACTTATTGTATCTGCCTCGGTACTTGTTGTTTCCGCGTATTTTATTTTTGGAATCCTGCTATTAGCCAGCGCACAGTATGATGACATTAATATTAAAAACCTTGAAGAAGCAGCCAGAGTTTACGGAGGCTTTACACCCAGTGAGGTTTTTACAAATGAGCAGGCTGCCAATGCCTGGGCTTCCCATCTGGAGGAATGCCCGTACCGTATTACCCTTATCAACCGAAATGGTCATGTAATTTTTGATACAATAGCAGATAGCTCCACAATGGAGAATCATCTTAACCGCGCGGAATTCCAAGCGGCAATTTCAGGCGGTATTGGAACCGCACGGCGTAATTCCACGACCCTGGGGCAGGATTACATTTATGCCGCCCTTGCCATGTATGATTTAGACAATAAATTTTCAGGAGTTATCAGGCTTTCAAATTTAGTGCCCGGCTTTTCATCGCGTCTTTTTAGCTCAGCAGTTCCTTTTCTTTTGGGCGGCTTTGTCATTGTACTTTTAGCCTGCACGGGGCTTTATTATTTTTCCCGGCGCCTTTCACATTTAACGGAGGCAAGGCTTGACGCGGAGCTGGAAAAGAAAACGCTTGAGTTAAGCGTGAGAACCGAGGAAGCCGAAGCGGAAGATCGTCAGAGGGAAGTAATTCTTAATAGTATGTTTGAAGGGGTAATTGCTCTTGACAGCAATTTAAAGATCATTCTTGCAAACCCAAGGATATGCTCACTGTTTGTCATGAAAACTGAAAATGACGCAGATACCCGCGATGTACGTGGTATGCCGCTATTGGTATTTAGCCGTTCAACGGAGCTTGAAGAAGCGGCCAGGCAGGTCCTCTTGTCCGCTCAGCCTGCTGAATTAACGTTAAAACTTTATATTACAGGTACTGAGCAGCATTTTCAGGTATTGGCCGCCCCCTTGAAATCCGGTAAAAAAACCGGCGCCAATACTGCAGATGAAAAAGTCCAGGGGGTGGTCATTGTGATGAGCAATATTAGCCGCCTTGTCAGACTTGAACAGGTTCGCAAGGATTTTGCCGCGAACGTATCGCATGAACTCAGGACTCCCATTCAGGTGATTAAGGGGTTCGCCGAAAATATCCTTGATTCTTCCCTTGGTGATAAAGTGAATATTCGCCATTTCGCGGAACTGATCGCCAAGAACGCGGAGGCTATGGAAAATCTTACTGCCGATCTTATGACACTTGTCAGCCTGGAAGATAAAAATAGCCAGCGTCTCCCCATGGAAGAGTTCTCTCTTTCCTCTTTAATTTCCGAGGCAATGAGCATGGTTGAAATTGCTTCCCGAAAGAAGAATATCTTCATCGATGTTTCCTGTCCGCCTCAATTAACGGCAAAACTTTACGGTCCTCTTATCGTTCAGGCTTTGATAAACCTCTTGAGTAACGGTATTAGTTATTCCAGCCATGGTTCCTGTATTAGTGTCAGTGCTTATTCAAAGGGAAATCAGCTTGTCATTGAGGTAAAGGATAAAGGGATAGGCATTCCGGCCGAGCATATTGGCCGCATCTTTGAGCGTTTTTACCGGGTAGATCGCGCCCGAAGCCGCGAGGCAGGCGGTACCGGCCTTGGCCTTGCCATCGTACGGCATATCGCCCTGTTCCATGGCGGAAACGTCGAAGTGGAAAGCCATGCCGGTGAGGGTTCAATGTTCAGGCTTACCCTGCCTGAGTGTATTATCTAAGTCTTTCAAGCCTTTTGCATGCTTCTTCAACATCCGCGCGGTGACCGAAAGCGGAGAAGCGGATAAAGGATTGGCCTGCGGGGCCGAAGCCGGCGCCGGGGGTAGTAACCACCTGGCATTTTTCAAGGATCTCCGAGAAGACTTCCCAGCTGTCCCTTCCGGGGAAGCGGGCCCAGATATATGGTGAATTGTCACCGCCGATGCACGAAATTTTAAGCTTCAAGAGAGCTTCGCGGATGAGCTTTGCGTTTCCCAGGTAAAAATCAGAGAGGGTTCGTATTTCCTTTATCCCCTCGCTGTCCAGCGCCGCGAGGCCTCCCGCCTGGGCGATGTTTGAAGCGCCGTTAAAGATCGTGGTCGAGATCCTCGACCAGTCCGCGTTGACGCTTTCGCCGCTTGAGTATTTGAGTTCCTTTGGGACTATGGTCCATCCGAGGCGGACTCCGGTAAAACCCGCGGGTTTACTGAATGAATTAAGCTCAATAGCGCAGGTTTTGGATCCCTCAATTTCAAAAATGCTTTTTGGGAAACCGCTGTCACGGATGTACTGTGAGTATGCCGCGTCAAAAAGTATGATGGAGGCGTTTTTTATCGCTGCTTTTACGAGTATGCCGAGCTGCTCGCGGTTTGAAACCGCGCCGGTCGGATTATTGGGAGAGCAGAAATAGATAAGGCAGTTTTGAGGAAGCTTTGAGAGATCGGGGAAATAGCCGTTTTCCGCGGTACAGGGAAGATAGGTGATACCCTTGTACCCTGAACCTTCCCAGCCGCCTGCCGCGCCTACAAGCACCGAGCCATCAACGTACACCGGGTAAGAAGGGTCCTGTACCGCGACGGGGGTCTTTGCTCCGAAGAGAACCTGGAGTCTTCCGATGTCGCACTTGGCTCCATCGGAGATAAAGATTTCATTCGCGGTAAATTGGCCTCCATAAAACACCTGGGAGATTTTTTCCCTAAGCTCCAAAAGACCCTCGTCCTGGTAGCCGGAATAGCCTTCCACTGTCCCGAGCTTCTTTGCCCCTTCCATTAGCCCTGCATTGATATGTGGCAGTATTGGCTCTGTGGTATTCCCCACGCCTAAGCTGATGACACGTGCCTCAGGATGGGCTGCCGCGTATTCTCGCCGCCTTTTTGCTATCTCGGGGAATAGATACCCCGCCTTAATATTCGCGATACAGGGATTACGTTTAAGCATTGTCCTCCACCTCCGTGTTTTTTTTGTGATAGTTCTTAAGAAAAACTTTTCAGGCTGTTTAAATCAATCGTGGCAAGGTAATCGTCCAGGGTTTCTTTTCGCCTAATCTGGATAATCGATCCGTCAGGTCTCAGGAGCAGTTCCCCGCAGCGGAGCTTCGCGTTGTAGTTAAAGCCCATTGCCCGGCCGTGAGCGCCGGCGTCGTGGATTACCACGAAGTCGGCGGGACCGTCTGCGGCTACCTTTATCTCGGGGAGTTTCCGCTGAATGGCGAACTTATCGTTGTTCTCGCAGAGGCTTCCGACAACGTCGTAAACTTTATTGCACGGAGCGTTCTCTTTCCCGGGAATGGTGATGTGGTGGTAGGCTCCATAGAGGGCAGGCCTCATAAGATCGGCCATGCTCGCGTCAAGAGCAATGTAGTCCCGGTAGATTTCCTTTTTGTGGATTGCTTTAGCGACAAGCCAACCGTATGGGCCCGTGATAGGTCTTCCATACTCAGTGTGAATTGCAATTCCTGAAAGCCCGCCTTTTACAATAATATCGTCGTAGTGCTTTTTAAGCCCTCCTGCCAGAGCTTCCCAGCTTACAGCTTCCTGCTCGGGCTTGTAGGGAATCCCCAGCCCGCCGCCCAAGTTGATTAAATCAAGCTTAATACCACACTTTGCGTGTATTTCAAGGGCAAGTTCAAAGAGAAGGCGTCCTGTTTCAAGGTGATAATCCAGGCTGAGTTCGTTAGAAGCCACCATGGTATGAAGACCAAAACGCTTAACCCCTTTTGCCTTTAGCTGCCTGTAGCCTTCGAAGAGCTGTTCCCGGGTAAAACCGTATTTTGCTTCCTCTGGTTTGCCAATTATTACGTTTCCTTCCTTGAGGGGGCCGGGGTTGTAGCGGCAGGAAATAAGCTCAGGCAGTCCTCCTGAGTTTTTAAGAGCCTGTTCAAGGTAAGGGATGTGGGTAACATCATCCAGGTTGATAATCGCTCCCAACTCGCGGGCCTTCGCGTATTCATGGGCCGGAGTTTCATTGGATGTAAACATGAGGGCCTCGCCCTTCATCCCCACCATGTCCCCAAGGATTAGCTCAGGGAGGCTTGAGCAATCTGCGCCCAGGCCCTCTGCCTCCAGTATTTTAAGGATGTATGGATTGGGAAGGGCTTTTACCGCGAAGTGTTCCTTAAAATGCGGAAAGACCGAAAAGGCAGCGAGCAGACGCCTGACATTTTTTCGTATGGCGTCCTCATCGTAAAGGTAAAATGGAGTTGGATATTGCCCGGTTAATTTTTCAAGCTGATCCTTTGATAAGGGAAAGGTCTTGTTACTCATTATTTTAAATACCCCTTGTGATATAAAAGTTCCGCGTTAAGAACGCCGCCGCCAGCGGCCCCGCGGACTGTGTTATGCGAAAGACCTGTAAAACGCAAATCGAAAACGCCGCAGGGTCTGATGCGGCCGACGGTGATAGCCATGGCTTTATCTGTGTCCCTGTCTTTCACCGGCTGGGGGCGGTCGTTTTCTTCCCGGACAATAATGGGCCGCTCCGGGGCCATGGGGAGTTTCAACTCCTGCGGCAGACTTCTAAAGTTAGAGAGTATGTTCTTAACTTCGTCTACGGAAGGTTTTTTCGCGCCGAACTCCAGGCTGACACAGGCGGTGTGCCCGTCAGTAACGGGTACCCGGTTACAGTGAGCGGATACTTTCGGGAATTCGGCGTTTTTAATGTAGCTGCCCCCGCTTTCGATGAAGCCCAGAATTTTAAGCGGCTCAAGCTCTGATTTTTCTTCCTCACCGCCGATGTAAGGGACGATGTTGTCAATCATGTCCAGGCTGGGAACTCCGGGGTAGCCGGCGCCAGAGACAGCCTGAAGAGTGGTAACGATGATCCGCTTAATCTCATACCCTGCCTGTATTAAGGCATAAAGCGGTGTAGTGTAACTTTGAATGGAGCAGTTTGGCTTAACCACGATGAAACCCTTGTCCCAGCCCCTTGCTTTCTTCTGGGCAGGAATAATGTCCGTGTGCTGGTGGTTTACTTCCGCGATGAGCATTGGGACGTCGCTGGTCCAGCGGTGGGCCGACGCGTTGGAAATGACAGGGATCCCCGCGGCCGCGTAAGAATCTTCAAGGGCGCGGATTTCATCCTTTCCCATTTCCAGGGCCGAGAATACGAAAGCACAGCCCCCTGCTTTTGCCGCTGCCACGGCCTGGGAAACATCATTCGCATCGGCCACAATGAGCTCCCCGACAGCTTCGGCTACGCCGGGGAAGTGTATCCTCCCGGCTGCAGCGTCTTTATACTTTTTTCCGGCGCTTTTTGGAGAAGCTGCCATAAAACGCGGTTCAAACCAGGGATGATCTTTTAAAAGGGCGATGTACTGCTGACCGACCATGCCGGTAGCGCCTAATACGCCAACGGGAATTTTTGCCATATTATACTCCATTGGCCTAATTGTATCAAAATCAAATAACGCATGTATAGCCATTGACGTAAAAACGGACAGGCCTTAAGATTAGTATGAATAAATAAAGCAAAAATGAATAAAATGGTACCAAAAAATCATTTTAATAAATCTGCCGCAGGAGGCGAATTGTGAAAATCAAGGTAAAATTGAGCATTATGGTGATAGCTATTCTGGTGTTGGTAATAACAGGAATATCCATGCTTCAATTGAACCAGGCTTCCAATATCAGCGTTGAATTAAGCAAGCGGGCAATTTCCTATCTAACTGATATGCAGGCAGAATACTGGAAGGGGCATGTAAACGGCAGTTTTTTGGTACTTCGTACCCTGGCTGATGTGATGGAAGATTATGAGCATGTGCCAGTGGAGACAAGGCGGGATCGCTTTGATGAAATGCTGTTGGGTACCATTACTTCTCACCCGGAATTTATCAACCTCTATGTGGTTTGGAAGCCAAATGCCGTTGATGGAATGGATTCTCGTTTTATTGGCCGCGTCGGTTCCAGCCCCACAGGCCAGTACGCAATTGCTTATACATGGGAAACAGGTCAAGTTACGTCAAGGACTACAACTGATATAGATGCTTCAATGAATTATTTAACCGGTCCTAACGGAAGAGATGACAGGGTTGAGCATCCTTTTTTTAGAGTTGTAAATGGTGAAGATACTCACCTCTTGAGGCTGATGGTCCCAATTATTAATCCCGCAACCAAAGAAGTGGTGGGAGGAGTGGGTTGTCTTGAGTCATTAAACAGTCTGCAATCTGTTGTAATGGAAACCATCGCCAGTCACAAAGAAATTTCTGCAATGGCTATTTACGCCAGTAATGAACTGGTGTTGGCGCATTCATACCCCGATCGCATAGGGAAGTATTTTACTGAAGTTGATACCGTATATGGTGATTACATGGATGAAGTCAGCGAAGCTGTTCGTTTAGGGAAAGGATTTACCTGCACGTCATATTCCCAGGCATTAAGCGCAAATTTAAAAATTGATGTAATGCCTTTTACAATAGGTCGCTCAGATAAAACCTGGTCAGTGATGATTGCAACTTCGGAAGCCTACATTTTGGCCGAAGTAAGAGCTTTAACCAAATTTACGATTATTCTGGCTGCAATAGCTATTTTAGCGGCAGCAATTATTATTTTCATTGTCCTTAATCAAATGACCAAGCCCATTGTTAAGATATCGGAAACCTTAAAGGATATTTCAGAAGGCGAAGGAGATTTAACCCGGAATATTACCGTCACTTCCAAGGACGAAACGGGAGAACTCGCAAAATACTTCAACCAGACTATTGAGAAAATCAGATTACTGGTCCTTGCCATTAAAAAACAAGCTGTTGCATTGTCAGATATCGGTACTGACCTTTCCAGCAATATGACTGAAACCGCGGCGGCAATAAACGAGATCACCGCGAATATACAGAGCATCAAGGGCCGGGTTATTAATCAGAGCGCTTCTGTTACAGAAACAAACGCGACCATGGAACAGCTCACTTCAAATATCAACAAACTTGATGACCATGTTGAAAATCAGAGCAGCAACGTTACCCAGGCATCTGCGGCCATTGAAGAAATGGTTGCAAATACCAGGTCGGTTTCTGATACACTCGTGAAAAACTCCGCAAACGTAAGAGAGCTGACTGAAGCATCCGAAGTGGGACGCTCAGGCCTGCAGGATGTGGCCTCTGATATTCAGGAGATCGCCAGGGAATCTGAAGGCTTGCTGGAAATCAACTCAGTGATGGAAAACATCGCAAGCCAAACCAATTTGCTTTCAATGAATGCCGCAATCGAGGCAGCCCATGCCGGCGAGGCAGGCAAGGGATTCGCGGTTGTCGCCGAAGAGATTCGCAAGCTGGCAGAAAGTTCCAGCGAGCAGTCCAAAACCATTTCTTTGGTACTGAAAAAGATTAAAAGTTCTATAGAAAAGATCACCAATTCCACTGACAATGTACTTTTAAAATTCGAAGCTATTGATTCAAGTGTCAGAACCGTAGCGCAGCAGGAAGAGAATATCCGTAACGCCATGGAAGAGCAGGGAAATGGCAGTAAGCAGATCCTTGAAGGCGTAAGCAATGTGAATGAAATTACTCGCCAGGTAAAGAGCGGATCCAGTGAGATGCTTGAGGGAGCGAATGAAGTGATCTCAGAGAGCAAGAACCTTGAAAAGGTCACCCAGGAGATTACCGGCGGTATGAACGAAATGGCCTCTGGCGCAGAGGAGATCAATGTTGCGATAAACCAGATTAATGATTTGTGCGGCAAGAACCGTGAAAGTATTGATTCTCTGGTGAAGGAAGTGTCGCGGTTCAAAGTGGACTAAAAAACCGAATCAAAATGTTTAATATATAAAATATCTATAAAATGTTTAATTTGTAAAAAATAGAATTGTCTTGACAGCTATTCAATTCCCATTATACCATTTCAAGTTGACAATAATTTTGTCAGATTCTTTTAGGAGGTAAATTGTGAAAAAGCTACTGTGTGTTCTATTGACAATCTGTCTTATGCTTTGTGTAAGCGGGATGGTCATGGCAGGCGGAGGAAAGGATGCGAAATCCGGCGATTCTGATATGCCAACTGGTACCTATACCTGGATAGCAGGTGGAATGGGTGGCGGCTGGTATACTGTGGCTGGTGGATTTGCCCGGCTTGTTCAGGAAAAGGAGCCCAAAATTACCATAAAGGTAATTCCGGGCGGCGGTCTTGGAAATCCCGTTTCACTTGATCAGGGGGATGCGGAGTTTGCATGGGGTGTAGGCTATATTGACAGGGCTGCCTACAACGGCGATCCGGTGCTTTTCCAGAGAAAGCATACAAACCTCGCGTCAATCGCGGGAACCCTCTCCGTAGACTACTATCACTTCCTCGCGGCAAGAGATCAAAACGTAACTACGATGCAGCAGTTTGCTCAGAAAGTTAAAAACGGCGAAAGGCTCAAGGTAGCTGCTCCCCAGAACGGAACCTCAGATTATGTAATGGCTTCAATAGTACTGGAATATTATGGTGTTTCACTTGATATGATCACCAAAAATGGCGGCAGTGTTGTTCAGGCGGTTTATGGTGATATCCCCAATATGTATAAGGATCGCCATGTTGATTACGCCATTGCGTGCCTTGGAATACCCGGCGCTATCATGACCGAAATGGCCATGTCACGGCCTTCTGTTATCATGGCTGTATCAAATGATTTACTGGATTATTGCCATGATAAATTCGGAACTGTTTCACGGACTACTGGCTTGACTGTTATCCCGGGCGGTTCTTACCGTGGTATTGATACTGATACAGTAGCTCTTTGCCATTCAACCGAAATTCTTGTCAGCCCGAAAATGAATGAAAATGTTGTTTATGCATTCACCAAGATCCTTAACGAAAACAAGGATTTTCTTGTTCAGCTAGCTGCCAGTTATGCGGTATTTGATCCTAAAACCACAGCATTCAACACGGTTCAGGTGCCTCTGCATCCGGGCGCTGCCAAGTATTACAGAGAAGTTGGCTTACTGAAATAGCAAATAGTTTTATTTCGTTTCTGCCTGTTTTTCAACAGGCAGAATTTTTAATCACATAAAAGGGAATATTATGAGGGAATTTAAGGGAGCGTTGAGAATATGTACTTCAGCTTGGGGTGCGATTATTGCGGTGTTTCATCTGTATACGGCAGTCTTTGGGGTTTATCAGCCGAGAATACAGCGCGGTATGCACTTGTTGTTTTTGCTTCCCCTGGCCTTCCTAATGTACCCGTTTGGAAAAAAATCACCGAAGGACAAGCCTACAGTTGTTGACTGGATTCTGGCGTTTTTATCGTTGTTTCCGCCATTGTACCTTATGATTCATAATCATGATTTAAATATGCGTATGCTATTGGTAGAACCGGCGCTCCCCATTGAGGTCTTTCTTGGTGCGTTAAACATTCTCCTTTTGCTTGAGGCAATTCGCAGGGCAGTTGTTCCGGCAATGGCAATTTTGATATCAGCATTCCTTGGGTACCTGTGGTTTGCTCCGTATCTTCCGGGAATATTCTATTCAAGGCCCCTGCGCTTCTCAAGAATTATTGAAATGAATTACCTGATAACCGATTCCGGTATTTATGGTTCAATTCTTGGGGTAACGGCTACTTTTGTTGCGGTGTTTGTTATTTTTGGCGCGTTCATGCAAACGACAAGGACGGGTCAATTCTTTACCAACCTTGCGTGCCGGCTTGCCGGTACAAGTATTGGAGGACCGGCAAAAATAGTAGTGGTTAGCTCAGGCTTATTCGGCTCTGTGTCCGGTGTCGCCGCGGCAAACGTGTATGCGACAGGGTTTTTTACCATTCCTCTTATGAAGGGCCTTGGTTACAGGCCGCGCTTCGCCGCGGCCATTGAAGCGTCTGCATCAACAGGCGGGCTTATTCTGCCGCCTATCATGGGTGCAGGCGCGTTTGTAATGGCCGAAATTACAAACATTCCCTACGCCACAATAGCTCTTTCGGCAGCACTGGCCGCCGTACTCTATTATGTCAGCCTTGGTTTACGCGTTCATTTTATGGCTTTAAGGGAAAGACTTAAGCCAATGAGGAAAGAAGAGCTGATAAGCTGGAAAGAAGTATTGATGGATTTGTATTTGCTTCTCCCTATTGTTGCGCTTGTTATTTTCCTGGTTATAGGATTCTCGCCTTTTGTCGCAGCTACATCGAGTATAGCTTGTATATTCCTTCTTTCGTTCCTGCGAAAGGAAACCCGCTTGTGGCCGAAGAAGCTGTTTGAGGTGTTTGCCCTCGCAGGCAGAAACCTTATCATGCTGGGCGTTTGCTGCGCAGGCGCCGGTATTGTAGTCAGCGTCGTAGTGTATACGGGACTCGCTTTGGGAGTGGCAACCCTTATAACCAGCTTTTCGGGCGGGTTCCTTTTGCCTGCCCTCATCCTTGTTATGATTACGTCTATTATTATCGGCTTGGGCCTCCCCTGCACTCCGGCATACATCATTGCCGTTACAATTGGCGGTCCTGCGATGATGGCCCTTGGGATTAATCTTCTTCCCGCCCACTTGTTTGTTTTCTATTTTGCCATCCTGGGCGAAATTACTCCTCCTGTATGTATCGCGGCGTATTGCGCCGCTTCAATAGCGAAAACTCCGCCCTTGTCTACCGGCTTTGAAGCCGCAAGACTCGCGTTTATCGGTTACCTGATTCCGTTTATATTTGTGTATAACGAAAGTCTGCTCTTGCGCGGCCCTGTTGTGCTTATCATTGCGACCTTCCTTGGGGCGATTATGGTATCCGGATTCTTTGCGGTGGGTATGTCGAGGTTTTCTATCGCGGACATGAAAATCTGGCAAAGCGCGATTTTTGTTGTAGCGAGTATTGGTTGCACAGCCTTCATCTGTTCGAAAGCGTTCATGGCGTCTACAGTCTTACAGATTGCAATTATATGCGGAGTACTTGTGCTGATAGTCCTGTGGCTTATCAAGAATAACAGCGTGACCAAAAAAATGTTGAGTGATCTTGCAGCGCAGCCGGCGCAGGCACCACAAGCAGCAAATTAAAAAGCCCGGGGAAACTGGCATGAGTATTTGCACGGATGTTCTGGTGTTTGGCGCGGGAGTTACCGGGCTCTCGATAGCGTATTCCCTTTGCAAAAAGGGCAAAAAAGTTATCGTCGCGGAAAAATCGATCATGGGGGCCGGGGCTTCGGCTTCCTGTGACGATATGATTCTGCTTCAATCCAAAAAGCCCGGTATTCTTCTGGAAATGGCTTTTAAAAGTCTGGAAATTTTTAAAGAGCTGGAAAAAGATCTGCCGAATAATATTGAACTTGAAAACAGGGGCGGCATGATTTTAATTGAAAATGATTTTCAGCTTAAAGCAATGGAAGAGTTTGCCGCAAGCCAGAATCAATACGGACTTGGGGTAAAGATAGTAGACAAGAAAGAAGTAAAAAAACGTCAGCCCAATGTTTCCGATCATATTATCGCGGCGACATACTGTTCCCGGGATTCCCAGGTGAACCCCATGGAACTTATGAAAGGCTACAGACTTGCCGCGCTCTCAAAGGGGATGGATTTAAGGGTGAGGGTGTATCCTGTTGAAGTTAAACAAAACTCATCCAAATGGACCACCCGTTTGTCCGACGGCACTGTTGTGGAGTCCGAGGCAATCGTAAACGCGACAGGCGCCTTCGCAAACGAGGTGTGCTCACTTGTCGGAATGGAAATTCCGATAACGCCCCTTAAAGGCCAGGTCCTTGTAACAGAGCAGCTTCCGCGGCTGGGCGAGACAAATGTCTGGAGCGCCCTCTATATAGCGTCAAAACTTAAAAAAAGCGAATTGGTTGGAGAGACAAATCCCATGGCGGAAAAGTACGGTTTGGGATTTGCTTTTTCCGGAACGCATAACGGAAACTACCTTATCGGCAGCACAAGGGAAAAGGCCGGCTTTGACAGGACAACCGTACCCGAAGCAATTTCTCTTTTGGGAAACCAGGCCAGGCATTTTTTCCCCGTGATTGGTAAAGCGCATATCATCAGGACTTTTGCCGGATTGCGCCCCTCTACCCCCGACGGTATGCCCTTTGTCGGAGAAGTTTCTTCCCTTCCCGGCTTTTACATGGCCGCCGGACATGAAGGCGACGGCATTGCGCTGTCACCTGTTACCGGAAAAGTGATTGCGGACATGATCTCTGGTGAAGCGACGGGATTTGATTTAACCGCGCTGAAAGCGGACAGGTTTATGGAGAAGTGAAATGGTTGAGGATAAAATGATTTGCCGCTGTGAAGAAGTGACGGAAGAAGAAATCCGCGACGCGATTAAAAACGGATGCAAAACAATTACTGAAGTAAAAAGATGGACAAGGGCGGGAATGGGCATTTGTCAGGGACTTACCTGCACCCGGCTTGTTGAAAGGATTTTGTGCGAAACACAGGGCATAAGCCCCGCAGAACTTGAAAAGCGAAGTATCAGGCAGCCTCTCCGGCCGGTTTCACTGGGCTCGCTGGAATAAGCTGACTGTAAATTTTTAGCCAGGAGGATAAAATGGAATATGGTAGATTGATTGTAGCCATCGTGACTCCGTTTAACGAAAAAAAGGAGCTGGATCTTGAGAAAACAAAAGGACTGGCACAGCGCCTTGTAAAGCAGGGCGTGACAGCTTTTGTGGTAAACGGTACAACAGGTGAATCTCCCACCACGAGCAGGGAAGAAAAAGTCGCGATGATTAAATGCATAAAAGAAAGCGTCAATGTTCCGGTTATCGCCAACACCGGAACTTACTGCACAGGCGATTCAATTCACTATACCAAAGACGCGGAAGCAGCCGGCGCGGACGGCGTACTTCTTGTTACACCGTACTACAACAAGCCGGATCAGGACATGCTCTATCATCATTTTGGAGACATCGCCTCGGCGACAAAACTTCCGGTTATGCTATACAACATCCCCGGCCGCTCGGT
>Ga0123353_10005639_pt1 | contig 16483 bp, 18 predicted proteins | sample TergutLab28metaG_3_FD_92763 | JGI IMG/M metagenome (GOLD analysis project Ga0123353, IMG submission 92763) | Labiotermes labralis P3 segment gut microbial communities from Petit-Saut dam, French Guiana - Lab288 P3 | ecosystem: Host-associated > Arthropoda: Insects > Digestive system > Gut ... | reverse complement strand
GCGCTACGCCGAGAACTGGCTGTTTCATCTCGCAGGCAACGCCGCGTTGCTTCTGCTTTGGGTGCTCAACACCATGCAGGATATCATGAACCTCAACTTTGTGCTCATCGCCGCGCTGGCCGTCACGGTCAACGCGATTGGTTTTGCGAATTGGCTCAGGCTTGAGAAAAATAAAGCAGCGGATGGTTGATGGCCCTCCGCTGTTTTTGTTTATTTGAGTTTACTCTTCGTCTTTTTTCAGCAGCTGCTTGATTTGATCTACCGCATCCTGCAAATCCTTGCTGCGCTCCAAGATAGCCAAAACCATTTGGATGATTTTCCTGAATTGAAAATCTGTCATAACTTTTTCCATGTCCTTTCCAGCTCCCTGCTTGTGTACTCGCTTGGGTAGCCCCTTGCTGTGTCATTAGTATAACACAATATAATAAAACTTGTCAAGTGTGATTCGTGCTTATTTTCTTATCTTGAAGATATGTGCCAATCGCGAATATTCATCGCCGCGCAACCAATTCGTTTCAACGCTTAATATATACAGCCCTGTTTCGTCCGGGATGAAAAAATCTCTCTCCCCTACTCTTTCGTCCGGGAAAACAGGTTCAAGATCTTCTGTATACAGCGCATAGCGTACAGAAGCTTCATCAGTCGCATACTTTCCGCCAATAACTACTTGGAAATCATCGGCATGCTGAATTTCATCCATTGACATGACATGTTCGACAACATGATCAAACGCATACCATGGTTCTAAGCCGGATTCAGCTAACAGGCCGTGCCTTTCATCATAACGCATCCCATGCAAAAAATGCACACACGGTTCGTGTTCTTCGCCGTTCGATATAACCCTTATGCTGCCGCTGGGCCTTGGCGCAGTCTCTCTGCTGGTTTGTGTAGACTCAATGTCTGTCGCTTGGCTTGCACACGCGCCCAACATGAGCATAACAACCATAAGCGCAAAAACTCGTTTTATCATGGCGCTCACCCATACACCGCCTCGCCCTTGGGCATAGGCTGTTGCAACTCGTATGGCGTGGCGATTTCCACTTCGCGGCCGCTTTCGCTGCTGCGCTGGAAGGCCGTGAGCACCTCCAGCACGTGCAGGGTCAAAGCGACACCGGCACGGGCTTTTTTGCCGTCTTTCATAGCCTGCGCCATGTCGGCCAGCCCCAAGCCGCGGCTGTTATCGCTGTAGGCCTCGAAGGGCGTGTCAATCGCGACAAAATTACCGTTACCAAAAACTTCTTTGGCATTGGGGGAGTTTGTCTCGCCCAGCTTGACCTGGATTTCCCCGCCGAAGCCGTTGGGGTCGGGGACAATCAGGTTGCCCAGGCTGCCATAAATTTCGATGTTGTTCACCCCCGGCATGCCGTACGCATCGAAAGTCGTGAATAAAGTCCCGGTCGCGCCATTGGCAAAACGCAGCAAACAGGTGTAATGCGTGGGCACGTCGACGTCAATCACCGTGCCATTGAGAGGCTCGCTGGTGATCATGCGCGTGGCATAGCTGATCTTTGTCATGCCCATCACGGACTTCACGGGCCCAAGCAATTGTACTAGCGCCGTGACATAATAGGGCCCCATGTCCATCATCGGGCCGCCGCCGTGCTTGTAATAGAACTCCGGGTCGGGGTGCCAGGTTTCGTGGCCGTGGCAGATCATGTGCGCGGCGAATCCAACCGGGTCGCCAATCAGGCCCTCTTCGATGAAACTCCGGCAGCCCTGGATGCCCGCGCCCATAAACGTATCCGGCGCGCCGCCCAAGTACAGGCCCTTTTCTTTCGCCAGTGCCGCAAGCTCCAGGCCCTCTTCGAGCGTAACGGCCAGAGGTTTTTCGCAGTAGACGGGCTTTCCGGCCAGCAGCGCGGCCTTGGTCACATCGTAGTGCTCGTAGGGCCGGGTGAGGTTGAGCACGATGTCGACCTCCGGGTCGGCGAAGAGCTCGTGCATATCTTCGTACAGCTTGGGAATATTGTACTCCGCCACGGCTTTTTCCGCCTTTGCGCGCACGAGGTCGCACACGCCGATGACTTCGAGGTTCTTGAAGCGCCGGGTGATGTTCTTGAGGTAAATGCCGCTGATGTTGCCAACGCCGACAAAGGCGATTTTTGTTTTCATGGTAGTTCCTCCTTATGTAAGCAATACTTATATTATGCGCGGTTGCGCATTGCTCGATTTGCAAAATGACCGTAGCGTCATGGATGAGGCAAACACTGCGTCGCGCAGCGGCCAAAGGTTTTCGAGCAGCCGTACTTCAACATTTCGTTTGAACAGCTCAGCGTACAGGTCGGTATACGTTACCATGTCGATGGGCGTTTCGGGTTGTTGGCTGACGTAAAAACCGACGGCTTTATCGAAGTAAAAGTTCGCGGGGTCAAACTCATAGACGTAGAGCGTTGCGTTACTCTGCCGCTCATGCCAGCCGTGTTCGATGGCTACGACATGATTCGCGGATGAAGTGAAGAATTTTGCCATGTCTTCGCTTGTTGTCGCGCCGCAAACACGGTAGCCAACGCGGGGGCAATCGCGCGGGAACAGCCAGTTGGGCAACGAGGGCTCGACCAACGACCAAACGAGCCCGACATTAGGATCAAGTTCGCTGCGCCGCGGAAGACGTGGATGGAATATTTCGACATTCGGGTCTTCGCTGACATGGAATAGACGCATGAATCGCTCCTCTTCTTAATGCATTTTCGCGTTATTCAAATATTGCTAATGTTGCCGACGCCGACAAAGGCGATTTTGGTGGTAGACATGAAGATTCTCCTTTTATATTTTCTTTATCAGATAATACTAAACAGCCATACATACAACATAAGCGGTATCCTCACCATCCGACTTGTGCTGAACAAGCTTTGATTCACTGTACCTGTGAAGAAATCAATTTCTTGCACTATGATATCACCCGCAAAAATTGTCACCACACGTTTAAGCTGTCCGTCCAAATAATAGCAGCTTGTGGTAGCCCCTTCGATCTCAACCGAAACACAGATATACGTGATTCCGTCCACGATTTTTTCCGTGACCGCAACATGTTCCGGCATTTCCGCCGCCATAGTGAGTATCATATCGAAAAAATCATCTGAAGCCGCCGGCATCGCAAAGTAGATGCGCCGCTCCGGGAATACCATAGATGTTCCGCCGGGAGCAAACACCATGCGCATCGTATTGCCCAGCAGCAACCACAGCACGAATGATTGCAATCCCGGTTCTATTTCAGCCCAATTAATTATTGTTTCAGTGGCCATGCGGTCACCATCCATAGTAGTGATCATCGATGATTCCCGGCCTTCAATTGTATTCCGGCTTTCAAGCGTGAAAACCCCGCTGTTTAGTATCTCGAACGTCTCCCGCAGCAGCGCTTCACCCTGCGCTTGCAAATCGTTTTCCGCCGCTGTTGCGCCAATTGCCGCAAAACCGCACAGCATCGCCATTGCCAAAATGATTGCTATCAGTTTTTTCATGAGTATTTCTCCTTGTAATTGATGTTTGTAGGGGCGGCAACCTGCCGCCCGCGGTCAAAAATACGCTTTGAGGTCTGCAACACGCCTTTTTAAGGTCTGCGAGCGGCAGATTGCCGCCCCTGCGGGAAATTTCTGCGGGTCAATACATCTTCCCCTCATTCAAATACTGATTATAATCCCAGCCGTTCGCCTGCGCCCAGGCGCGGCCCTCGGCGGCCCAAAGCATACCACGGCGCATGAGCTCCTGCGCAGTTGGGGATTGATCGAACACGCTGTCCACATGCCCCAGAGCGTTATAAAACACCCGGCCCACGCCCCAGTATTTCGTCCAGATGACAGGCATGTCTATCGGCTTGTTCGAAGCATGGTAGAAATTCACGAGCGGAAATCGTGTGCTGGCAAGCATTTCAATGGCGGGGTCAACGTGCAGGTAATAATGCTCGCTTTTCACCGGGAAATCTTCCAGGCCCTCGACAATCGGGCTTGACCCCCGCGCGATATTCACCGTGTACTCCACTTTGTCGCCGCCGGGGTGGCTCACCCACTGCCCGCCGGTGATAAACTGCCACTCGGTGTCGTTGCGGAAAGCGTCGCACATGCCGCCATGGTTGCCAGCAAGCCCCAGGCCCGCGCCGACTGCCTTGGCGATATTCTGCGAGGCCTCACGCGGCAATTCGCTGCCGGTGCAGATGGGCACGAGCAGGTCGAGCTCGTTGAGGGCATCCAGGCCGGGAATTTTGTCCGCGCCTTTCACCACCTCGACCTCGAAGCCCTCGCCCTTGAGAATTTTGCTGAAACGTTTTGCAACTTGCTTGGGCTCGTGGCCATCCCAGCCGCCCCAGAATATGAGCGCTTTTTTCATGATGTGTTTCCTCCTGTTAATTTGGCATAATAAAAATATAAAAGTTATAGGGGAGCGTATGTTATGAAAAAAAAACTATTCGTTTTCGCCGCGGCGCTGGCACTGCTGTCGGCGCTCGCGCTGGGGGTATTTGCATCTTACCGTGCAAACATTTTCGGCTTGCAGCAACTGATGATCGGCGGCAGGCTTGATGCAGATGGCGCAATTTCCCTGGCAGGCATACAAAACAGCCCTGAATATACAGCAGCGCGCGAATGGCTGGAATTTATCGCGGCCTACGACCCGGACGGCGCACTGTTCGAGCAGGCAAGCAATAACCCGGCGGAACTCGACCCGAAGTATGGCCTCTATCTCGTATTCACGCAGGAAATGGCCGATAAGCTCGATGAAATCACGGAGAAATATGGACTGAACCTGCACAGCTCCCTGGAGGCATTGCCCTCGGAGGCACTGCTCAACAGCCGCCTCAATGGCGTTGTGCTGCCCGCCGCATATGAATTGCTGGGCGGCTATATCTACGAGAATAATTCATTCGCTTTTGATGGTTACGCCTACTTGGAGAATGGAACGGGCCTCAGCTTCCAGTTCATGAATGCCCGAAAGGGTACGTTCAGCGACGTAATGCTCCACATTGGCGACGCGGCGCGCTACGAGACCTGGGGCTTTTCCGCCCCCGGGGGCATGCCGCTGCTGCTGGCCCTGGGCCCCGCAAAATCCCTCGTAATTGCCGACACCGGCCGCTCCTTCGTAACCATCAACGTGCTCAGCGGCTCCGGCGAAAGCGACGACACGCAGTTCCTCGAAGGCGCGGATTTCATCACCCAGGCAGATTTAGAGTTATTCGCGCGGGGGATCAACTTCGACCTGCTGCGATAATTCATTGTAGTATAATGCAGGCCCGCTGTCAAGAACATTTTTCAGGCGCTCGGAAACTGGCGGTTCACGACCCGTTTCATAGCGAGTGTCTAAATTTTCTTGACAGCGGGCTTTGTTTCTGGTACACTTTAACCATTCATATGATGGGAGTATATTGATTTTGAAGAAACTGCCTTGGATCATTGGCACTGGCGCTGCCGCGCTGGCCGCATGGGACGTTGTAAAAAACCTGAGCATTAAGGCGATACCCGACCTGCCCGAGCACGACCCCGACCCCGATCTTATCCATCAATTATTATATTATCTTGACCACCCGGATATCTGCGAGAAAGACGGCGTCACGCTCAGCGATGAATATATCGTCAATGCCATCACGCCCGCGAAAGTCATCATCGACGGGCGCTACGACTGCATGGATTTCCGCATGGGCAGCTTGTTGCGTATCATGTATGTCCATGGAGGACGCCTGAAGGAACTTTCACCCAAGGGCGCGCGGATGATCGAGGACGCCTTCCTCAACGCGAAATATTGGATGACCGAGCCGGGCGAGGATTCCATGTGCTACTGGTCGGAAAACCACCAATTGCTTTTTGCGGTCGCTGAATATCTTGCGGGGCAATACTGGCATGACCGGGTTTTCACCAACGACGGCTCCATGGGCAGCGAACGCATGCGGCGGGGCCGCGCCCGTATTGAGCACTGGGCCCACCAGCGCTTCGATTTCGGCTATTCGGAGTTTAATTCCACCAATTATTATTTATTCAACGTAGGCCCCGCCTCAAATTTCATCCAGTTCTGCGCCCCGGAAGATAAAGGCCTTGCGAATAAATTAAAAATGTGCCTGGATTTACTGTTCTTCGATGTCGCCTGCTTCATGCACAAATTCAGTTTCGTCGCCCCCACGGGCCGCGCCTATGTCGATAACATGACGGGCGAGCCCGGCGACCGCGTGCGCCGCGTTACGAACCACTTATGGGGCCTGTGTGCCGAAGCGAAAGAGGATAAAGGCTCGCAGCAGATTAATTTCTACGCCATGCTGCGCGCCCGGGACGAAGGCGGCAAACCCTACTACGAATTGCCCGAAGCCATACGCCAAGTTGGCTTCGACAATTCTGAACGCGAGCTGAAAGCCTCGTTCAGCCTGAACACAAGCGAACTACCCGCGCGGGGGTTTGTCGGCCACGGCGACGCGCAAATTATGCGCCAGATGAGCATGGAGGCCTTCACCAACCCGGAGGTGATTTACAACACTGTCAGCTATATACACAAGAACAACATGTTTTCCAACAAATTTGTAAATTACTTTAAACTCATCAATCTGAAAGCCACCAAGCATCCTCGAGTGTTGAAGTCTATTTCCAGGCACTTAAAGCCCATGCCGAATGGCATTGCCATCCAGCGGGCGAATTTATACTGCTGGCAGGCGCCCTATTATGCGCTAAGCTCATTGCAGCGGTATCATCCGGGGGGCTTCGGCGCACAACAGATGCTCAACTACGCCAACTTCGGCGGGAAATCCGTGGCCTTTACCGCCCACCCTGCGCGCCACGAGGAAGAAAGCACAGTGGGCGCAACCCCGGGCTATTGGGCGGGCTACGGCCGCGCACCCCACAGCGTGCAACATCAAAATGTGCTGATGCTGATGTTCCAAATCCCGAAGCGCTCCGGCTTTTTGGAACTGTACGACGTGCCGCAATTCACGCACACATTTTTGCCAGAAGCTTATTTCGACGAAGTGCGCATCCAGGGGCGTTATGCCTTTGCCCGCCTGGGCAACGCTTTTCTGAGCTTGACCGCCTCAAGCCATCTGGATTACCGGCCATGGTCGGAAATCTCCGCCAAGGCATTCAAAAACGGCCTGGACGAACAACCCAACAGCCGCTTCGACCTCATCCAGCACGGCTCGCAGCAATACTGGGTCTACGAGTTGAGCGATCAATCGAAAGAGCATTTCGAGGCTTTCATTGAGCGCATCAAAGCAAATAAAGTGGCTTATAATGGCGATAAATTAATTTATATTAGCCAAAACAGGCGCTACGAGACGATGTTCAACGGCGATTTCCTGATCGATAAAAAGCAGGTCGAACTCGAGCACAAGCGCTTCGATATGCCTTACTGCGTTGCCGAACGCGACGCGTATGAGATAAACATCGCGCATAACGGGCACAGCCTAAAGCTGGACTACGACAAAGGGGTAAGGGAGATATCATGAACAAAAATATCCAAAAAATATTCGCTCTGGCCGACGATTCCGTCATACGCAAAGTGCCCGAACAACTCAACTGGAGCTGGGGCCAGGCGCTGTTTCTCTACGCCCTTTCGCGCATCGACACGGAATTTTGCAGCGATAAATACTCGGATTACATCAGGCGTTTCTACGACCACTACACGGAAAAAGGCTACCGGCTGTGCAGTTCGGATACTTCAGCGCCGGCTCTGGGTGCGCTGTATCTGGCGCAAAAGACCGGTGAGCAACGCTACTGGGACGTCGTTAACGCCGTGCGGGAGTACTACGCCAACGCGCCGCGCATTTTGGGCGACATGCCGAACCACCACGGCACAGCAATTGAAGGCAGGCTATACCCAAAAAGCATATGGATCGACAGCATTATGATGTACGGCGTCTTCACCAATTGGCTTGCCCAGGCGACTGGCGACAGCCAATTGCAGGCCTTCGCGGCAAAGCAGCCTGCCGCCTTCGCGCAGCATTTGCAGGACCCTGAAACCGGATTTTTCTACCACAGCTACTGGACAAATTTTAAAACGCATTACCCAAAGCAGCCTATCTTTTGGGGGCGGGGGAATGGCTGGGTGATGGCCTCCATTCCGCTACTGATGCAATACTTGCCGGAGGAAGAGCAGCCGCAGGTGAAGGCAATCTTTACGCATCTTGCAGAATCTTTGCTGCCGTACCAGCGCGAAGACGGCTACTTCGAGACCGTCTTCAACCGTCCTGGTGAAACATACAAAGAAGCTTCCGCGACGATGTTGATTGCCTCCGGTTGGTTTTATGGCTACCGGACGGGCCTGCTGGGGCGCGAATATTATGATGCCGCCGTAAAGGCTTTCAATGCCGTATGCGATGACTTGCAGGTCAAAGACGGCCTGCTGAGCATGCCTTACATCAGCGCGCCAACTTCTGCCATTCAATGCATCCCCTATTTTGTTTACAAGCACACGCCGCGTGGCAACGACTGGCCTTACGGCCTTGCGGGCGCGTTTTTTGCGGCCTTGGAGTATTTACGTTGCGGGGAGGATCAATAATGCAAATCGGCCTGCAAACTTTTACCATACGCAAGCTCATGCGCACACCCGCAGCGCTTGACTCTACTTTCGCAAAACTCGCCGGGTTGGGCCTGCGCAATCTTGAGCTTGCCGTTGATTATATAGCATTTCCCTTCAGCGTCGAAACAGCAAAGGTGATCCGCGCGGCGGCTGACAAGCACAACCTGAGCGTTCGTTCGTGCCAGATCAAATACGCAACTTCTGCGGCTAACACAACCAACACAATTGCATTCATGCAAGCACTCGGCGCGGATATTCTGGTCAACAGCACCATTGATCTGAAGCTGCTTTACCAGGGCGAAACTGGTCTTGCGCAATTCTGCAAGCTGCTGGAACGGCTCAAAGAGCAGCTCACCGCGGCGAATATCACTCTGGCGCACCACAATCATCACTATGAGTTTTTGCGTGTGGGCGAGCAAAACGCGCTTTCATTCATAGCAAAAAACAGTTCCGTCAATTTCGCACTGGATACTTATTGGTGCCAAAAAGGCGGCGGGAACCCCCTCGCGCTGCTGGATGAGCTTGCGGGACGCGTGCCGATATTGCACTTGCGCGATTTTACTATTACGAAGCGCGGACTGGTTACCGGGGGCGTTGACTGCGAAATCGGCCGGGGAAACATCCCCTTCAAGGCGATTTTGCGGGCAGCGGAAACGGCAGGCGTGCGCTACGGCATGATTGAGCAGAAAACGAAAACGCCGCTTGAAAGCGTAACTATTAGTTTACAGAATCTGTAGGGGTGGATGTAAATCCACCCGCATCTTAAATTAATAACAGGGGGATATTATGCCGGAAGAAAAATCAAATCTCATGGTAGAAGAAAACCCGGTCCAAGCGCCCGAAGCGCCGGAAGTCGCATCCTACCGGCGGCGTTACGTCGGTGGGCGGGAGTCTATGTCCTATGTGCTGTTCAGCTCATCGGAAACGTTCCATATCAACCAGTTCCAGACACGCTTTGTCGTCGACGTGCTCAAAATCGACCTGTACTGGAACTCCATCATCAGCCTGATTAACGGCGTATGGGACATTATCAACGACGGGCTACTCGGCGCGCTCATTGACAAAACCTATACCCGCTGGGGCAAATTCAAGCCCTACCTGTTTGCCTACGCAACCGTGGGGACAATTTTCACCACGCTGTATTGGATGACGCCGCTGTTTTTCGACAAAGACCCGCGCAACCTGGGCAAGGCGTTGTACTGGCTTGCCCTTGCGATGATACTCGAAACCTTCGGCACCGTGCACGCGATTTCGAAAACCGGGCTGACAGGCTGTATTTCGCCCAACCCAGAAGACCGCATCCGCATGTACACCAAGGCGGAACTCATCGCGCCCATCTGGCAGGATATCCCCAGCGTTGCAATGGGCGCGCTCATCGACATGGTCAACCACAACATGCTCAACACCAGCATGGATTCTGTATACGTCAGCATGGGCAGCATCACGATGATTTCCTGCGGCATTTTAGCGCTCTTCTTCGCGCTTCACGCGCGGGAACGCATTGCGCAAACCAAAGAAAAACACAGCTACCGCGAGGGCCTGCGTACGATCATCCGCAACAAACCGCTGCTGTTGCTGCTGCTTTCCGACTTTTTGGGCGGATTTTCGACCGAGACCTGGGAATTCAATTACTACGGCGACGTGCTTGGCTCGCAGTCGCTGCGCAATCTCATCCGGGTACCCGGCGGGCCGCTGTCCTTCATGAGTTATATTTACATCCACAAAGCGCGTTCGCGTTTCTCCATTAAATGGCTGTGGATTGCCGGCAATCACGCGCAGGATTTCTTCCGCGGGCTTGTCTTCCTCGTGGGTTCCATCGGCGGCCCCGCGGGCGGTATATACAAACGAATGCTGCCGATGTCTTTCCTCCTGGCAGGGCAGAATATTTCCCGCATGGGTATGCTGTCGCTCATAAAAATTATTCCGCAAGAGATCACGCTCGACTCCCTCGACTATGCGGAATGGCGCAACGGCTACCGCTCCGAAGGCGCGATTCTGGCCGCGCGGTCCATGGTCACAAAAGTCGTGCGTAATTTAGTCAACTCGATGACCACGATGATCATGCAGGCCACAGGCTACCAACTTGGCGCGGGCTTCGGCCAGCAGACTGACCGGGCCAAATATGCCATTTTCGCCATGAGCTTCGCCGTGCCCGCCGCGCTGAACTTGCTGGGTCTTATCCCCAAACTGTTTTATGACTTAACGGGCGAAAAACGCGAGAAGATGTACGCCGAACTTAGCGAAATGCGGAAATTGCGGCAAGCGGAATATGAGCAACTGAATGAGATTGAGAACGGAGAATGAAGAATGAATTTATTTAACCTTGACGGCAAAACCGCCATCGTCACCGGAGCCAATACAGGTCTGGGGCAGGGTATGTGCGTTGCATTGGCACAGGCAGGCGCGACTGTCATCGGCGTCGCGCGGCGCGGCTGCGAAGAAACAAAGGCTTTGATCGAACCCGGTAAGTTTCACGCAATTCTCGCTGACTTAAGCGAACCCGGCGTGCATGAAACAATTCTCAGCGAAGCGCTTGCGCTTTGCGAGCGCATTGACATACTCGTCAACAATGCCGGAATCATAAGAAGAAATGATATCGCGGACTTCACAGAAGCTGACTGGGACGACGTGATGCAGGTGAACCTCAAGGCGCTGTTTTTGCTCAGTCAGGCCGTTGCAAAACACATGATTGCGCAAGAAATCACCGGAAAAATCATCAATATCGCAAGCTTGCTCAGCTTTCAGGGCGGTATCCGCGTGCCGAGCTACACCGCCAGCAAAAGCGGCCTGCGGGTCATGACCATGACCATGGCCAACGACCTTGCACCTTACGGCATTCAGGTCAACGCCATCGCGCCGGGCTACATGATCACCAATAACACTGAGCTTTTGCGTAACGACCCCGTGCGCTCAAAGCAAATCATGGAGCGCATCCCCGCCGGACGCTGGGGCCAGCCGGAAGATCTCGCGGGGGCCTGCGTGTTCCTGGCAAGCTCAGCCTCGGACTACGTGACGGGGATCACCCTGCCGGTGGACGGCGGCTGGCTGGGAAGGTAGTGAACGTTTGGTTATCCAGACAATAGACGGCGTTTCTTTTCGTATGAAAGAAGCATATGATTTTTCATTTATAAGCAAGTACGGAACCGTATTCAGAGTCTTTGATAATTCATATTCAGGGGCCATATGTTTTGGCGTGGAAAAAGCGGGAAAACGATATTTTCTGAAATTTGCGGGCGCGAAGCCCTTTCAAGCCAACAATCCAAATATCGAAGATATCATTATAGCGCTTAAAATGTCCGTACCGAAATATAAAGACCTAAAGCATCCGTTGCTGATCAATCAAATAGCGGCCGAAGAAATCGGCGGCGGGTTTTTGGCAATTTATGATTGGTTTGACGGGGAAGGCTGCGGTTATATGCACCCCGAAATGCAGAAAAAATTCCTGACGCTTCCGAACAAAGCAAAACTGCGCGTTTATGAGGGAATCCTGGACTTCCATGCCCACGTAATTGAATGCGGATACATAGCGATTGATTTCAACAACGGGTCTACGCTTTACAATTTCGATAACGGGAATTTCGCCTTTTGCGATATCGATTTTTATGCAAAGCAATGCCAAGTCAGCGGATGGAGCGGAATCTGGGGCGATCCTTCCTTCAAGTCGCCTGAGGAATGCAGAGGCTACTCGGTCATCACAGAAGTCAGCAATGTTTATACCATGGGAGCGATCGCGTTTTATTTTTTCGCGGAGGATGATAAAAATTCACGCGAAAAATGGACTCTGAGTGATGAACTGTACGCAGTTGCGAAGAAAGCCATCAGCGAGCAACGCAGCGGGCGGCAACAAACAATCGCAGAATATATAAGCGATTGGCAAATAGCCGCGCATGAAATAAAATTTTAAGATTTTATAAAAATTTTCCCCCTTGCGTTTTTGTGCGCTTGGGGGTAAAATAATATTACAAAGCATGAGAGGAGAACCGCCATGAAATACCGCAACGCGGCCGAGCGCCTGCCCATGCAGCTGCTGCAGGAGCTGCAAAAACACGCGCCGGGCGAATTGCTTTATGTCCCGGCCCGGCAGCGCAAAGCATGGGGCGAGGGCACCGGTGCGAAGACGCTGTACGCTAAGCGCAACGCGGAGATACGCGGACAGTATTACAGCGGCACGGCGGATGTCCCGACACTTTGCGAAACGCACTGCCTCTCCGACGAAACAGTGCGCAAAATTATCTATCAAAAAGGAGAATCATCTATGAGTACCAATGAATATGACTACAGCAAATATTTTTGGCAGAACGAGCTGGTGCGGTTGCGCCGTTCACGGCCCGACGATTGGAGGTTCCACGATAAACCGGAAATCAACAGCGACGAACGCTTTTATTCCGACGGCGAACAGGAATTGCCCTCTGATCATACCCGCCGGCAAGAAAACTGGGAAAACTACATTACCTCGACCGAAGACAACGACAAGTGGATTTGCCTTGCTGTCGAAACCCTCGACGGCGAATACGTAGGCAGCGGAAATATCCGCGGCATTGACGAACGCAACGGTACGTTCAACACGTTTGTCGGTGCAAAAGAGCAGCGTTACGCCGTGGCTGCCCTGCGCCTGATGCTTGACTACTGCTTCAACGAGCGCCGCCTGAATAAGTGCAGCGACTGTTTCTATGAAGGCGACACCATTTTTATGCCTATCTACGAAGCGCTTGGCTTCAAGGTCGAGGGCGTGAAACGCCAACAGGTCTTCCACAAAGGTCGTTACTTGGATGAAATTCACTTCGGGCTGCTGGCGGAGGAGTTTAACGCACATAAATAAACACAAGAGGCAAGATGATTCTTCTTGCCTCTTATTTTTTTATTTTTTTCGCCAAAAAGACTTGACAATATATATATATATATAATTGAATGGATAAATTTTACATCAGGAGGTTCTTCGCATGACGCAAGCTCATTGGAATGCACTGTTGGACGTAGTCGAGGAAGCCAGAAAAGTTATTCCCATAAGCAACTATCATCATCTTAGGTTAGTTCGAGAGTCAGTGGATGTATTAAGACAAGGAGCAACCGGCTTTACCGGAGAGCACAGAGCCATGCTTTTGGATTTGGCGCGAGATCTTGAAGGCTTGGCAAATGCTGCTGCCGCAAGGCTATAAGACAAGTAAGAAGAGAGGAGACAAGGCATATGTCAACGAAACAAGATGAAACCATTCAAAGAATGCAGTCAATTATTGCGGCCATCGAATCAAATGATGTGGCAACGATGAGGGCGGAGTTTCAAAAGCAGACTAACATGCCCGTCGGGGAAGTAGACATCTTAAAGTTCGCTCTGGGAAATATGTACAAGGTTTTGCTCGAGGAACTCAACCAACAGTAACCAAAAAACAGCGGCAAGACACATCATCTTGCCGCTTTATTTTTATTTTACAGCGTAACCCACTGCATGTCGTCAAAATCTTGGTTCTCGCCCAGCATACCCCAAATAAAGCTGTAATTCTGCGTGCCCGCCCCGCTGTGGATCGACCATGGCGGCGACAGCACGGCCTGGCGGTCCTTCACCACGATGTGGCGGGTCTCGTCTGCGGGGCCCATCAGATGGAACACGCTCGCATCCGGCCGCACGTCGAAATACAGGTAGGCCTCCATGCGGCGCTCGTGGGTGTGGCAGGGCATGGTGTTCCAAATGCTCCCCGGTGCGAGGATGGTAAGGCCCATCACCAGCTGGCAGCTTTCCGCCACGTCGGGCAGAATATATTTATAAATAACACGTTCGTTGCAGGTTTCTTTTGCGCCAAGGGAGACCTGCTGCGCTTTTTCTTTGGGTATGTGTGTTGTCGGATAATTCTTGTGCGCGGGCGCGCTCACAAGATAAAAGCAGGCGGGTTCGCTTGCGTCTTGAGAAAAAAAGCTGATTTCACCCGCTCCCCTGCCGATGTACAGGCAATCGTATTTTTTCATTGCATAGGCCTTGCCGTCGACTGTAACATTGCCTGCCCCGCCTATATTAATCACGCCCATTTCGCGGCGCTCGAGAAAACAGGAGGCCGCAAGCTCAGCGGCTGCGTCAAGGGCAAGAGCGCTTTCCCCGGGCAGTGCGCCGCCGACAATAATTCTGTCGTAATGCGCGTACATAAGGTTGATTTTCCCAGGCTCGAACAGGTTTTCCAGCAGGAAATTTTCCCGCAGCTCCGCCATATTCATGCGGGCATATTCTGCGGGCGAGGTTGCGTAGCGTGTATCCATAATTAATCCACCTTTCAATGATTAATCAAAAGTATAGCATGGAATGCTGCGGGATGCAAGAAAATCTTGACATGGTCCTTCCGACACGTTATAATGTATGCTAAGTTATCATGTATTGGGGGAAGAATTTATGAGCGAGCGCGTAAAATTCCTCAAAACCCTGCGGCGCGAAGTCGTGCCGGGCCGCGTACCCACCTTCGAGCTGGAGTTTTACCTCACCATGGAAGCCCTCGGGCGCGTACATCCCTCCCATCGCCGCTTTGGCCAGTGGAACCAGATGTCGCCGCGCGAGCGGAACCTCCACTTGCAGGACCAGGCGGAGGTCCTGGTTGCCTTTGCGCGGAAATACAACCACAGCGCCATTCATGTCAACTGTAACCCCGGCGGGCCCGAGAATCTCATCCGCGTGCTCAGCCATATCAGAGAGATCAGCGGCGATTCGTTTGCCCTGCTCGTCTACTGCGACCCCACCTTTTCCATGCCCAGCGGAGAAAACATGACGGAGTTCTCGCTGCGCATGTATGAGGACGGGGAAGCCCTGAAAAACGAAGCGCAGCTGCGGGTGCTGTTCGATATCAACCGCATGGAGCAAATCGCCGCCGTGCCGAATCTCTGCGACGGCGTGGTGATGTGCTCGGATTACTGCTTTAATACCAACCCATTCTTCAACAGAGATATGTATGCGGAGTATATCGCGCCTTATCTTAAGCAAGCAGTCGACGCCTGCCGCGATATGGGCCTTGCGACGATAAAACACACAGACGGCAACATCAACCCCATTATCGACATGCTTGTCGAAAGCGGGGCCGACGCCCTGCATTCCATTGACCCACAGGGCGGCGTGGATTTAGCGCAGGTCAGCCGTGACTGGGGCGACAAAATTGCCATTTGCGGCAATGTCAACTGTGCGCTGCTGCAAACCGGTTCGCAGGAGGAATGCGAAGCGGACATCCGCCGCAGCCTGCGCGACGGCATGACAAGGGGCGCGGGCTATGTGTTCTGCACCTCGAACTGCGCCTATACCGGCTTGCCTTTGGAAAGATATGAGTTGATGAATCAAATCTGGTTGAACGAGGGGATTTACCAATGACCAACCGTGAACGCGCCATGGCCGTGCTCAACTACGAGCCATATGACCGCCTGCCGGTCGTGCACTTCGGCTACTGGAACGAAACCCTGCATAAATGGGCCGAAGAGGGGCATATCACCAAAAAGCAGGCCAACGGTTGGGGTGACGGCAACGAAACCTGCTATCAAATCGCCGAGCTGCTGGGCTTCGACATCAACTGGGGGCCGTGCTTTGGGTTGAACACCGGCCTGCGGCCGGGTTTTAAACGCAGGGTCATCAAGGACTTCGGTGACGGCACGCGGCACATACGTAACGGCGACGGCGTCACCGAACTCGAACGCGACGGCGCGGTGTCCATCAAGCAGGAGATTTCGCACCTGCTGGTAGATCACGACAGCTGGGAGGATTTCTATCAGCCGCGCTTGCAATTCGCCCCCGAACGCGTGCACAAAGATGGTTTGCTGAAGCACCGTAAACAATTCGAAGCCGGAAAGCTCGACGTCGACCGCCCCCGCGGGCTGTTTTGCGGCAGCCTGTACGGCGGCTTCCGCAACTGGGCAGGCGTTACCGGCACGAGCTATCTATACTCTGACGACGAAGAGCTCTACGAAGAAATCATCAACGCCATCGGTCATCTTTGCACCCGCATTTTAGAAGAAGCCCTGCCGTATATCGTACCCGGCATGTTCG
>Ga0123353_10005638_pt1 | contig 16484 bp, 14 predicted proteins | sample TergutLab28metaG_3_FD_92763 | JGI IMG/M metagenome (GOLD analysis project Ga0123353, IMG submission 92763) | Labiotermes labralis P3 segment gut microbial communities from Petit-Saut dam, French Guiana - Lab288 P3 | ecosystem: Host-associated > Arthropoda: Insects > Digestive system > Gut ... | reverse complement strand
CAGCCATTGAATAGCACACTCTGTGAGTCCCATATCTGGTGTGGAGTCAGCAGTCAAGATAAAAATCACTGCCCCTCCACCTCCATCCCAATCAAACCTGATTCTCCAGTCATCTAGCCTGTAGTCACATCATTATACATCATATTACAGAATAACTTGCTGCCTCCATCTTCAGGGATGGCACTGAAGATAGTGGCAACAAATTCCTCCAAAATTTTGGTATTTAACTTATAATTCAAAACTATGAAGGTGTGCTGAGAAGTATGCCTCCTAATTTTTTTACTAAGAGAAACAAGCATAGGAGGAAAAACTGAACTACGTTCAAGTTGTTAAACTACATCACACCATTGGACCAAATCTTAAACTTCTGTTACTAGCGAGCTCTGAATTATACTCATAAACATGGCAGAGTGTAAGGTGACTGTGCTAGTGTGGCTGAAATGGCACGTGGTGATAGAGCTCTGGACACACGCACATGCATGCACGTGCCTACACACACACAACCAAAACTGATTATGTACAAGTATCCCATTTTACAATAACATACCTGCTTGAATATGGGTCGTACCACGTGGGACGAGTGTTTCCAAACTGGTCAGTGACATATGAACCCTGACCCATACCATCTGGACACTGAGGCATACCAGAATACTGAATATACCCTAATTCTGTTGGATGACTTGAAATAAATCCAGCACCAGGAACAGGCAGTGTAATATCAGTTTCCCTGAAACAGAACAACAGCTAAACTTTATTCCCTGTACTTGTACAAAGCAGACAGAAATGAAAACCTGTACAAAAGGGTACTTCATACCTGGGTTTGAATAAAATTATTTTTATATCTGACAGAGTGTTGGTAACTGTAACGCAGAGACTATATAATATACTACTTTACTACATCAAACAAATCCATCCATGAACATTCCCACAATTGTTATTCCACATCACATTAACACAACTTATTCCCATAAAATTCAACAAAACAAAGTGGAACCTCCATACACTACACTACCCCAGTGGTCTACTGGTTCATAATATTCAGAAGGTCTTGAATTTGATCCCAACCATCATCACCGACATTAAAGTTAAAAAAAAAAAGCATAAGGACAAACCAATACCTGAAAACAAGAGCACAGCCCTCTACTGAAATGTCATGTAATATCAAACATGTCAGACATGGATGATGCTATTTAATCTTAAAGATGGATACAGATGGCATCACATTTTAGTGAGATGGCAAAATAACAAAGGACACAATGTGACACTTATTCTTAAGGATGGATGAGAACCATGTACATGTGCATTTCAAAGTCTTTAAGTGTGTGTAACTCCATGCAGCAGTTTCACTCTTGTGAAGCTAGTCATCACACAGCTCATGAACAAATCCAATACCTTTTCTGAAGCTCAAAGATGCACCACCATGTACACAACAACCAACCACCACAAAAACTGCCACCAAAATACATCTCAGGCTTCCGACAATTGTATCACTTTCAAAGGTTGTCTGATGTGAAAGTTATGGGTTAAGGACTCTGAATCACGGACCAAAGAAACAGGCGTTATCACTGTCTCCTTTAACCTTCATGCTGCTGAGCTAATAATAATGTAGGCACCTTCAATATGGCAGGAACGTGTACCTCCCTGAACTAACCATCTGAAAATGTCCACACTTGCAGGGTACATACTTCCACCTATCACAGACATAATGAACTTGCAGTCAGACCTCTCTGCTGATTTGAATGCCATCTGTAGAACTTAGAAATTTCTGCGTCAATGTGATTACACTACTTGGCCATGGCCATCAAAGAGACAATGACAACAAAATCCACAAGCATTCCCAAAACACTTCTGTAACACTTAGCAAAACTTAGTATGTATCAGTTCAATTTCCATGTACTTTCTCTTGATTTCTAAGTTAATAAATTTGCAAAAATAAATCAGCAGAGGAGTATGGTTGGTCACTAGTTTAGTGGTAGTTAAGAGGTTAAAAGCACTACAGATCTGTTAGAATAACCTATTTCCAAACCAAGAATGCAAAAAAATGCAAAAGAGAAATTTTTACTTCTATACAGCCACACTTTGTTTTAGGACAGCATCAGTGAATGGGACAAAAACCGTCACGTATGACAGTCAGAAGTAAGACAAAGAAACACAAGTATTCGGTGACATGTCTAAAAAATGCAGTAGATTCCTTGTTGCCTAAATAAATAAAATGAGCTTCCAGGGACATTTTGCTACATGCATTTGCATTTTGCGATGCAGGCATCCACAAGATTAAAGCAATATTCTATGATTTTTTATATATGTTTTAGTGACATCTAAAAAATAATTACTTAACCCATTTGTTCACTGTCTTTCATGAAGAGTGTACCAAAGGTGGTTTTTAACCCCTGGGCCTTGGAATTACATTCCTCATGCAATATGCAAGAGCCTAGACTTAAACTAGAGGATTTAATTTTTTTCATGCAAAATCTTACAAAAAAGGCAAACACAAGAAGAAAATAACCCCAACAGGGCTATACAGGAATGGCCATAACTGGTTGACACATAAACTGGGTCATTCAGGAACTGAAATGAACACCCAGCAACACAGTGTATGCATTGTTCAGCACCAAAAGTTTAAATAGATTATTCTGTAGTTGCCTAAAATATCCTGGTGACACTTTATGCTGATCCAAACATAGGTATTTGCTATGAATGAAGTTGTACATGTTACTTGCCACAGACACTTGAGACCACATAAAACAAGCACAAGTAACACTTACAAGGGAGTAACACTTGTCAAGGGCAATGAATCTCATGGGTAGCAAAAAATTTGATTTATGTGATTCCATGTTATGTGTCGATTCTTGGAAAAGCAACTATCACATAAATCAGGAGTTATCAGCACAGTCATCCCATAAAATAACCAACTGCATCTGGAGACATTCTTCCCTCTCTTAATTTTTAACTACACTCTTTATCCTGCACTGTCAGCTTACCTAAGAAACATAATAAAATGTGTTATAATTACTTTACCTTGAAGAGAGTAGTTGCACAGCTCTGGCCCCTGGAGAAGATACAATAATTGGTTTGCTGGGGTTGTTGGGGTCAAACAGCTGCCGCTGCTGCTGTAAAGGTCCAGGGTTTGGAATACATCCACGGAACACTGGATAGTTTCCTGAATATTCCAACTGATCTTGAGATTGGCAATATCCCATCATCTGGTTTGGCTGAACTGTATCATCTGCATGTGAAGGTATCACCAGTATTCCTGCAACATTGTTTCCACTGCTACCTTTCTGCTGCTGTGCTAAATCTTTATGCTGAACAGTTTCCTGTTCTTTATTTTCTCTCTTTTGTTGTTGCTGCTGCTGTTGCTGCCGTTGCTCCTCTCTCCAGTTTTCATGTTTCTTGATTGTTTCTTTCAATCGATCCTTCTCATGATGTTCATGATTCTGGCCTCTATTGCTTCGGTCTCTACTGTGACCCCTATAGTTCCGATCCTGGCTATGACCTCTATAGCTCCTATCTTGTTCCTTCACACTCCTTTCTCTTTTACTCCTATCCTTGGTTTCACTCGTATTACTCCGTTCCATACTTTGACCCCTGTTACCTCTTTCTCTGCTTGGGCCTCTGTTACTCCTTTCTCTACTATAACCCCGGTTACTTCTCTCCTTGCTACTCCCTTGGTTATGATAACTTCTATAGTTCCGCTCATGACTTGAACCACGATTGCTACGATCACCACTGTACCCTCTGCTTTGACCTTTACACTGTTCCTTAAGGCTTCTATCTCTGCTCAAACTCCTGCAAACAATAAGTATTCTAATTAGAAGAGGTGTTTCACTTTTAACACCCTCTAACCTATGAGAATAATTACAGTATTTGTCAGAGTAAGACAGGAAATTCAAAGGCTCAAAGCACAAGTGATATCTACAAACATCACCTACCCAGCACTGCTGATAAGTATGATGTGCTGAACCGATCATGATCAAAACCTGTATCTTACACACACAGCTGTAATGAAAGTATGTCAGTAGCACACACACACCAGCTCTACACACAGAATACAAGCACAGTTGCATTCCGTTGCACTTGCATATACACAAAGTAGGTCGAATCATGCAATACAACCACAACCATATTTTGTGACCATAACTACTGAAAAGTTCTAACAGATGAAAATGAACAAACGTATGAAAATAAATTACGAAGGCATGAAAAGTGAGAAATGTTACAACTGTCAGTATTAGATCCTGAAGTATACAACTATGGTAATATTATTACTGTATTTACCTGAATATAAGGCAACCCTGCATATAAGACGACCCCTTCACAATATTCAGTTTTTAGAAAACACCTATACGTAACATGGTTTAACTTATACATGATCACAATGCAACCCTCCATTTTCAGTTGATGAACAACATATTCAGGTAAACAGCATCTCACACACCATAATGCCAAACACTAATACACAGCAAAAAGACAACAAACTCATTACTTCAAATAAAATTTTAAAGTAAAAAATCCTGTAAATTCTACTCTCCTCTGTTTTAAGCTTCATATTTACATACAAAGTTTGGCTTACATTCACTGTCAGTATACTTGAAAGCATCCCTCCCCAAATGTTAAAAATATAATATGCTACCATATGCAAATACACAAAAGCATGCATATATATATATATATATATGCTTTAATTCTCAGTTGCTGAAACATGTAACCAGTATACGATGAAAACACAACAGTTACACTAAACATAAGTTATACAGATTATGTTATGATTAACATACTATGTTATAACTGAAATCCAAATGGATAGTCATTTGCTTATACCTAGTAACTCTATTTTAATCCCAAACCTAAAATAAGTTATACGAAACAGCATATGAAATTAGTCTGTATGTACAGGACTGAAACATATGCTCTGTAGTGTAAATAACTAAGGCCAGCACATACAAGTATATCTTAACATTTATCTACCAGGTTTAAATTCCCATGGCATTTTGTCATGGCCGAAACGCCCCTCACACTGTGCATGACCATTTAAATTTCCAGTAAGCAACAATTCATAAAACAAATTATACAAATTACAGTTTTAAACTTGTAACATATAAATAAGAATTGGATTTAGAAAAACCTGTGTATTTGTACACCAATTTGTGCATGTCCATTACCTATCAGTCCTTATTAAATTTAATCTTGCTACATTAGTTATGACAATTTTGTACTGTCTGTCTTGATTTGGTATAAAAAAAATTACATACGTCAGTGTCTGTCAGGTGCCAGAAAACTCTGGCTGTATCTGTACTTTACAGACTAGTGCAGTCAATTTTACAATTTACGTTCCCACACTTCCTGCTTCCACCTTGACCATACAAAAATTTGCACTCTTTGTTTTTCTGAAGTTAGCTAGACTGTGTGAAGAAAGAAGCCTTTCCTCTCAAAGCTGTGAAGCAGGTAAGTGATTGTTATTACAAGTCTGCATACTCTGCAGCTTAAGGACAGACATGTCTTTGAATTCCATGAAGCAATGCATGATAAAGACCATATTTTTAAGCATAAATCTGACCCACTATGTAGGAACAGGGATGTACAAGAATACAACAAAAACAAGATCTGATCTTGAGACCCTGATCTGTTGCACCAGGTAAAACTAACGCATGAAGCAAACACCCATATTCATCAACTGACTCACCAAATAATTATGTAACAATGGAGATTAACTTTGCTGTTTCCTGCAGCAGAGACAACATAAATCCTGCAGAGACCAGCATATGGCTCATTAGGACAGTAAGCAATACAATTTAAAGACCATATTATGGTATCTTCAGACAGGAAAGCTTAAAAAACTCACCTATCATCAACTGGACGTGGCTCCCCACCTCGTCTGAAAATATATCAACGATGTTATATAACAAACAAGTACTACCTATCATAAGAACATCATTCAGTGATATGTCATGAGAGAATTCATGGGAATTTGAATCTTAAAACAGGTAAAACCTAAAACCCAAACACCAGAAACTAAACCAATAACCCTTAGGTACTGAAAGTTGACTGCAGTCAAAGTGCAATGTGATTCTGAGAAAACCAAATGTCCACTGAAATAGGTCAATCACAACACATTAAATAATGGGCAGCCATTTACAACCTAGCTCTTAAGCAGAGTATATTTGGCATTTATTTCAGGCTCCAAAGGGGTTAAACTCATACTATTACACAAATTAGATTCCTTCAAAAGACAGGTCAGTATTCCACAAATATACAACAAACATCCCAAAAGAATAACAGAATTATTTGCAAAGCAGTGACCAATGGGAGGTGTTGGAGCATCCTCCCTACAGTCTACACCTTGCTCCCACAACATCCAATTATTTGGACCTTTAAAACAGGTAGATATTCAACATGAAGTGTGTCACTCACTATCAGGGACAATACCTGACTTTACTGCCACATGGATAATCTCATTCAACAATGGAACAAATGTCTTAAAAGGCAAATAATTATATTAAATACATTTATGTGCCCCAATCCCTCCGTAATATCAAAAAAAGACAATTAAGTCTTAGCACAAAGAACTGTTACCATACATAAACTCCCCTCATGACTAAATCAGTGTACTCTTTGGTGTACCACCTTTCACTTGAACAGCAAAAATACAATATTTACTTAATACTTTTTCATACACAGTAGTCAGCCACATTACTGATGCATTTAATTTATGCAAATTCAACCTTGCATGGTTGCAAAAAAATAAAAATAAACATTAAAATAGCATGGGCAATTCTGCAGGCCATGCCACTTTGCACTATTGATTTGTATGGGTGTGGAGTTTGGTCTCTTACACTGAAATAGAAACACACGCCAAACATGTTCGAGAACAGGGTGTTGACAAAAATGTTTGGGCCTAAGAGGGATGAGGTAAGATGGGGTGGAGAAGACTGCATAATGAACTTTACTCCTCAACAAATATAATTTGGGTTATCAATCAAGAATAATGAGACGGACAGAACATGTGGCACATATGGGGGAAAGGAGAGGTGAACCCAGAGTTTTGGTGGGGAAACCTGATAGAAAGAGACCACACACACACAAAACCTAGGCACAGATGGGTGGACAATATGAAAATGGATCTTCAACAAATGAGATGGGGAAAGCGAGTAGACTGATCTGGATCAGGACAGGGATAAGTGTTTGTCTGTTTGTTTGTCTGATGTTACAGCACTCAGTGTGCATTAGCCTTAAGTGTAGTCAGCCAGCTGGAACCTGAATAAATGTGCTGCAGTTTTCCAAGTAGCAAAAAAACATGAATAATTTAATTTCAGAATAAAATCCCCCCGCAGAATGCAGCCTCAAAATCACACATGGTATTATGGATATGTTATTGCCATACCAGGAAATGTTTCAGCAGTTCAAGGGACAGGGGTCAAGGGGAGTTGGCTGGGCCGTGCCGGGGTCATCGTGTTACTGAAAGGTGATACTAGTGGCCTGAGGAGGGCTCTAGCTATTCTCCAGGGGTGATAAGATGCGGGATATAGCCTCTCTCCACCCAAGACCGTCTGTGCGTGGTGAAGAACCATATCCTACAAGAGGTGACCCTGTTGTGCAGAACACAGTGGATCTAAAGGAGTAAACCTTGAAAAACAATCCCCAATCCTACAGTGCAAGTGCCATGCTTATGGAATGAATGGCAGTGGGTGAGTCTGTCTCAAACAGCACCCCCTGGGATACCAAGTGACCTCCCAGGGGTAACATAGCCTTACCAAGTATGGGGGCTCTGCTTGGTGGACCTTATAGTACTCCTACACTCATGAGAACAAAATTGAGTACACGAATAAAAACCAACAGCATAAGGAGAGCTCCTTAGGTGAGACTCCCTTGACTTGGGAGGAACACTTGTCCCCTAGCAGTTTAAGCACCTCTCATAAATCAAACCCTTTGTCCGTGCCTCGGGGTATTGTAGATTCATACTCTATTCTACCCTGGGTCACGTAGGAGGTGGTAACAGTTGTGGAGGGCATACCCTATTGAAGGTTGCTACAACACAGGCTGGCTAATGGGGCTCTGGTCTACCCAAGCCAAGGTGGAAGGTATTGTGCTGAAGGCTGCACAGCACTGGGCAGTGATAGCAGTGTCCTAAACGATCCCCTTGGGGAACCAGGCTGCACCCCATTGTATGTAGGCCTTCCATCTACGTGGGGGTCCTTGGATGGTGACCAAATGTTTTTCCCCGTTTTTCGTGGGAGGGCTCCTTATTGGGACCCCGACAGATATAAATGAATGAATAAACCAATGGCTCTGGAGATGAAGCTTCTCTCTCCATAGGAACCCTGATGGGGAACATGGAGGGGGGGCTCATTTACCAGAGAATTTCAGGGAAAGGTGTAGAAGAAATTTCTGGAGACGGGCACCTCTCACCGCAGGGGCCCATTGAGGAACCTGTGGAGTTCGGTGACTGGGTATTTTAAGAGACAGTTGGAAGGCTCTGTAAAGGGAACATCTCTCTCTGTGGGAGATCTGTTAGGGTGGCTTCTTTCTGGGGATCTGGAAGGATATGGGGAGGAGGGCTCAGGGGATGGACATCACCCCATGGGGGTCCATTCACCAGTAACTGTGAGAGATAGCTGTAAGGGGGCTCTGGAAATGGGGCATCTCTCTCTCTATCAGAGCTCTGTTAGGGGATCCTGGTAGGTGGGCTCCTTTGCTAGGGGCCCTGAAGGTTACAAAAGGAAGGATCTGGGTATGGGCATCCCTCTTTATGGGGGTTCAGTTGGGCAAACTGGAGTGGGCTCATCTACCGGGGACTTTGAGATATGGTTGAAAGGCCTACGTACATTGGGACTGTGAGGTCCTGAACCCATTCATAATCTATCAGTCAGCTCAAGAGACAAGGACAACAGCTGCTGAAAACAATTTTCTTCAAGAAAACAAGGGCAGCAGATAAGCAACACGATCAACTTCTCGGGCTCAACAAAGAACCAACTATGTCATTCACAACTTACCCTCCATCACCCAAGCCTCTCCCTGTGTCTACTGGATTTACATCAAGAGTTAAAATAAGGCTTCATATAAAAATTACAGCCTGCAATTATGCTGTACAGCTCACTCATCTTAACCACAAATTCTTGGTTAGATATTTTCATTCTTCCATCTTTCTCTTTTTCATGCAATTAAAACTAAAATTATATACTACTTTACTTCAGCAACACAAACTCTTTATAATACAAAAACATATTAAAGAATATATACATATATACACACACACACACACACAAACATGTACTTCATGGGCAATTTAAGGGACTTTCAAGGGTAGTTTTCACTACATGCAATTTTGAGTTTACACATACGATGCAACTCCACTGTGATGCAGATTCATAGCAAACTTATAATTAAAAGTGTTATTCACAAATTGGTGAATATTAAGATTAAGGTTTTCTGGGATGTGGCATGTGGTGACATGTAAACTGCAAGACACAAACTTATGTTTCAAAGCAGCAACTTTCACCAAAATGTTAGTCCTTACTTACTATACAATGTCATATCCCTGTAGATCTTTATCTTATATCAGTAGTATTTTCTCTCACCTCCTTTGACGCTTGCGTCTCTCTCGTGGAGGATGTGTTTGGGTTTTTTCTTGCGGTTTTTCTTGCAAACTGGCAAGCGATGAGCTGCGTGTCATCATATCACTCAACATCCCTTCAGCTTCCAATCGCTCAGTCTGTTCCACCTCCTCACCCCAGTCCAGAATCTTTGGTGATGGCGAGTTTCGCAATACATCATCAGATGCAGCACCTGCAGGTGACTCTTGATGGTAAGGCCTCTGTACATTTCCTTTAGACTGACACTTACTATCGTTCCGTCTTCTGTTCTGATACATTTCCCCAGGCTCAGAAGGATTACTACCACTTCTTCTTCTACAACAAAGAAAAGGATTTTCAACACTAATGGTAATTATGGTAGCTATCAGCAGTATTAAATTTGGAGTCTTCACCATGTTGTTTCATAATAAAATAAACTTCATATACAACCACCAACTAAAAATCTTTACTAATTCTCTCAACACACCACTACATCATCCAGAAAATGTACAGTCCTTACACAAGTTTTCGGCCCAACAAACATGTCACCAATGTCTTTACGAAGACAAAAACCCATGACAAGCTTGTTTTGGTCAAAACATGTAAGGCATGTAACAAGAATGTTTACAATGATATGTTAATATTATTCAGTTGTGAACAAAACTACTTTGTTTTGGATATAAATTCACAATTACAATACACTCACTGTTGTGAGGCATAGCAAGTATAATGTGCACTACAACATGAGTACAATGCGTGCTATAATGTGAGTGTGATGTGCACTATGAGTATGATGTGAACAACACATGAGTATGGTATGCACTACAATGCGTAATGCCTATAAGCAACAACTATGGAACATAGCTGCAGAAACTTAAGACAAGGAAGAAGGAACTCAACTGGTTTAGAACAACATGTCAGATGTTGGATGAAACTGTAACTCATATTGTGCAGCTGTTTTACCACTGCCTGCAAGAGGCACATATTTGATCACTGCTGAAAAAAAAAGATACACTCCCATGAAGAAATGGACTGTGTTCAAACAACCACAAAATAAGTATGGTTCACAGAACTGAAACAGGATTTGTAAAGATTTTGACACAAAAAGCACTTTTCTTCATCTAATATGGCAAGGATATGTCACACAGTGCTAGAAACTGTGTTCTTAGTTTTACAAAATTTGCCTTAAAGAAAGACAACTGATACCATAGTCAGTTCCAGGCTGATCAACCACACAGTATGGCATAGTTCAATCCATCCACAACCAATTTTCCTATATAACAGCAAATACTGACTGCATGGAGTAATGCAGCTCATACACAAAACTGAATTTCATTATCAACTGTACTGAAAATTAAAGCTATAATTTACAAAACTTTTTCACTCTAAGGAATATTGCTTGCTGATAGAACAGAAAGTGCCATGGAACAGAAATGAACCACCAGCATTTTAAATGTATTTGCCCGCATTTCTCCAGCACTGACACATCCTCCAGTTCAGATTCTTTAAAAAAAATACACCTAAACCAACAGTATGTTTCTTGTTATTCTTTCGAATGTGACCAGAAAAAGAGATTTACTTCCCTCCAACTTAATTCTTTGAATATGTGTTATAATTAAATTGTTCAAAGACCATGTAACACATGTACATTTAGTACTTGTATAAAGAAAAAACAAGGTGTATGCAAATGTAGGATTTGTTGCCCAACAGATGTACTAGATAGGCACACTTAGGGGTACACTTGGGGTTTGTCCCAAAGTTGGTTACCTTATAAGCAAGTAAAATGAGGGTATGAAATTGATATTCAACAAGGCACCTCCACACTGAGTTGGAATACCACAATTTACAAAGTAATGATACATGTCTGTGACCTACTTTCAGAACATACAACCAAAACAAGCCACCTGCTCATGAACTAGTATCTGAATAAATTGTTTGAGGACACAGAAAGAAGGTTTGTCACAAACAAACAGTTTGCATTAATACTAATATTAACCACCACTTTGTTGAATTATGCTACTCCTCACTTTCTTTTTCTACTGAACTGAAAGATCGGATTACACATGCAGCCAAAAGTGAGAATGTACACAGAGCTACCGTTACAATTTAATTGACAGAGTAAACAAGATGTTTTTTCTATGACTACACAGAAATATAACGGACAAACATGACATACTCAAAAAATAATGGGAGTAGTTCAAAGGGCCTTGTATCTCAAAATTTGCCTTCTGTCTTATTTGTGATGCCCCACACAAATTCCTGTTATTCACTCACCTATATCTGGCAGAATGTAGACTGGAAGATTTGACAGCAGTCTCTTTTCTTTCCTCTTGAGGCGGACCTTTAGATGTTGACAGTGATGATGTTGATAGAGGTGGTGGTGGTGGTGACTGTGGCGGTGTCTTTATGCCACTACCCATCCCCTTTCTATCATCCAACTGCAACAAACTTTCCTTGCTTGGAACTCGTCTAAAGCCATTACCTGGAGATGGTGGACCAGTACCAGATGACAGAGGCATGGAGAGTCGGTCAGGTGTGAGGGACCTTGAGAACCTCACTGCAGCTGCGACAGTTCTTTCCACCTCCAGTTCATCAGGTCTTAGCCTCCCACGACCTCTTGCACGTGCATTCGGCAGTGTATGTGCCCAGTGTTCCTGCGTACCATACTGTACCATGTGAGATGACAGGTTTTGAGTCTGATTAGCCAATTGCAGAGCTGGAGGCTGGTGCTGCTGATGAACATGATGATGCTGGTGATCATGCTGACGGTAGTTACCTCCACTACCTTGAAACGTTACAGTACTACCATCCCATACATCTTCTGAGGTAGTTCCAATGTAATTTGATGAAGAGACCATACTTTCTGCCAGATATTTCTTTTTGAGGCGTGGTGGAAGTGAGTCATAGCAAGGATGTGGTTTTGGATTATTTTTATTGATAATGGGAAGCACACTACAATCTTTTACGCTACCCCTGCGTCCTGATGGAGGTTTGGCCTGTAATTTGTCCCCATTCCAACCACGTCCTCCCGACGTTCCCACAGGCTCTACACTGCGTGTGTCTCGCATTCTATTTGTGTCCAGGGATAAACTGGTATGGGGTAATGCCCGAGGTTCTGATGCCTGCCTGATTTCCCTTGACACAACTGGCATATCGTTTCTTCTCTGGTTATACTGACCAGTTGTTGAAGTCTCTGAATTCCAAGAAGTGTGACTATCTTCTTGGTTCTTCAAGTCTCCTTCAACTGATTGGCAGTTCTTACGATTACCTGAGAACCTCATTGAATGTGGTTTACATTCACCACTTTTTGAACTAGAAACACCACCTTGTTTCACAGTTCCATTTCCCATACCTTTGTCAACCCAATCCTTCTCAGCAGCTCCTCTTCCACTTTTTCTGTTTCCTTCATATTTCATCCTCCTGAAACTTTCTCCTCTGCCTACCTGAGGCCCATCATTCCTATCCCATGCTTCCAATCTATGGAAACGTACCTCTTTGTTAGAATTATCTGAATGCATATAATGACCTGTTTCATCATCCCAACATTCTTCCTGCACTGGCTGTGATGAGCATTCTTTTTCTCTTCTCAAATTATTCTTCTCCTTGGAGCAGTTGACAATACCAGCAATTTTGCATTCCGTCACATCCACTGGAGACTTATTAGCTACATCTCGCTCAGCAATAGCTTGTGCAAGAGGTTTGGGTATGTAGATGGCCTGTTCTGGTTTCCTGGTTTTCTTTTTTGTATCACTAGCAACAGATTTTGTGCTTCCTCCTGAAGATACATGATCCAAGCTGTTTCTCTGATCTTTAAAACTTGAGACAGGTGTTGAAAGATGGACATTTCTCACTCTGTCCTCAATGTCAGTCAGTCCCTTACTATGTTTCGATACATCTGACAGCTCCCTCACTTCACAGCTTCGTTTGCTATTACTGTTAAGGTGCTCTTGTGATAATGAATTAACTGGCTTCCTACCACCACGTTTAAACTCTTCAGAAACACTACTGCTAAGTGAATTTTCAATGGAAGACTTAGCTCTTCGAACATTATCAACGAAAACTGTTTCTTCATCTCCTTGTGCAGATTTCCGTAATGGTCCACTTCCTGGGCGATAGATTTCAACTTGTGGCTTCCCTCGACGGTTTCCCTTCATCTCTTCTTTCAGTCTCATATCTTGAACATCTGAAAAAATGACAAAATATTGACATCTACTGTATTTCGGATAGAGAAATATAATCCGAAAATGAATATGTAACCGCCAAACAGCCTGGCAATCCAACACAAGAAACTTAACCTAACACTGCGTGATGTCACACTCGCTGAATATAAAAAGTTCACATTAAAATACCAAAGTTGTAGATGAGACATAAAAGTTATCCCGTTTTATGGCACAGTGTAAAAAATTATACTCCTGTACACAGCCGATAAGCACTGGAAACAAAGTCATTTTGCACAAATTTCCAGTTGATTAAAGTCACAGCCCCTACAGTTCCGTAATCCACTACATATATCAGCGTTAATTACACAGAACAACACCCTTTTACAATACACACACAAAACATTCACTCTCTAAAAGTTTTCGTTCATAGCTTACAGTTACAACGCTAAGACTATTTTTACCTTGAGAATTATCTTCCCACTTACTGCGTCCTTTGTCGACATTCGCCATGATGCCGAAGAGTGACACTGTTCATAAAAATCGACGCAATTTCGATAAAAGAACATGTACACTGTAAGAGTATTACAACGAAAGCCGGGATGGTCCTATAAAAACTCCGGTAAATTCAAGTCAGGTAACAAGTCTGCAAACGTACGTAATTCAGATTTAACGTTCATTTATTGTACTGATAACGACAGTTGTTGGGCGATGTAAAGTTAATTCCAAGCTGTGCAAGATATAAGTACCTCATACCCGTGTTTATCAATATTGCAGTCATATGGGTTAACACCGTGCAGGCTGGTACATAGTGCTCGGTCCACTCTTAACTGTGGAGGCACCAAGCTCCTCCGAAACGACGGGGGCTACATACCAATCTACTCTCTAATATTCTGTCATGGGTTATTTCAGCATATTTATTTTAGCACATAGGTAATACAGCATCAAATGACAAAACACCTGTGAATTCGGAATTGAAAGGGGCATGAAGTGCAAAATCTTGATCTGGAACATTCTGTTTCCACACTTACCATGAAAACTTTCAGTGAGGACAGTTGGTCTCTGTGTTGAATTTCAAATCCTGAACATCACATAAGAAATGGGAGGAGTATTACCACTACCCTGTAATGTTTGGTACAAATATAGGGCCAATTCACTTTCCTACTGAATGGGTGTTACCTGAAGGCTTTGTAGAGGTTAAGGCCATCAGCATGTAAAGGATGCCATGCACTTCCTGCTGCCAACACTGAGGTCTTGGCCTTACTTTCACCATCTTCATGGCATGGTGATTACAGGCATGTAGATAAGTGCTTCTGTCAATAAACAGCCCATTCGTAGCAAACTAACTTCTGTACATGCAAGTGTGCATTCTTGGAAATAGAGGGAGAAGTGGCACTTCTCTAGAATCTGATTTAGTGACAGAAACAAGACATTTGTTATGAACAATGGAAAAATGTTCCAGTCTGGATACTAATGTGCCACCAGACCAACAAAATATTTTTGTCTTCTCAATCCAATAGTTCCAGTGTTTTCCATGGATCCAGCTATATTCTTAAATGCCACAAAATTTCTTAGCTTCTGCCAGATAGGGTGGTGGTTTCACTAACTGCTCAACCATGAACTCAACACTGTAGTATTTCACATGCATTACCATTTTACACAGACAGAATTGTTTAGTACCACTAAGTCATGCCCTTGCAATTGCCTGTGACCTCACTTATACTCCCAAATTCATTACTATCAGTAAATGTAATGCCATAAAAATATCCTGAGTCAAAAAATTATTTATCTCATGCTACCAAAATCACTTATTAATATTGCCTTCCTTGATTTCTCTACAGATGTGGACAGTAAATCTGAACAGTTAATGATATACTGCCTGCACTCATCATAATATAAAGGACAATATGTTGTATTGTATATTATGGTAAATAGGCTTGTGTCAAGGAATTGCAATGGATTGGGCATAAACTGTTTCCCTTGTGGAAAAATGTTTGGCAAATAGAATTTTTTTGTAACCAGTGAATTGAGCCATTTGTTGATCCCAAGAATATTTTCTTTGGCCCTCACAATAAGACTGAAGTCTGTATACATACATATGAGGCCTGTTTCTACCCTATGAATCCCTTTGGCTTTATGGTGAGTGGACAATATCACTCAGCGCCCTACCGGGATATAAGGAAACCATCTTCAAGCAGATTATACTCTGGTGTCCATGTGGGGTGAGGGATTTGACATCAATTCAAATGGCAAAGAGGTTAAAGTAAACGTAGAATTTTCAATATAATCCAGGTTGACATAATGCAAATTTCCTTGCTTTGAACTGCTAGCTCTCTAACTCACCAAAGTCATAGTATTTATTCAACACGTGATAGCCATCCAGCTTCCAGCTAAACAAGAACTTCCTGCTCTTAAGACATCACTTCATTTGTGGTGTTTCTCAAGACAGTTGCATTCAATCAACCTGTTCTCACTATTTCCCTCACAGCTATTTTAATAGCATGCTCTCATCAGTGGTTAGGTCAGCCTTCACCAAAATTTACTATGCATTTCTCATCCACACCATGTATGCTACATGTCCCACCCATCTCATTCTTTGTCACTGAATCACCCTATTAGCATTAGATTGAGAATCTTGGAAGTGTGTCATCCCTGTTGCGTGTGTGAAAATTGGAAAGGGTATGTAGTCAAACACAACTATGTCAATTAAGATGTATTTAATGGCTATACTAGACAACTACATGTTTCGGCCTTTACT
>Ga0123353_10005637_pt1 | contig 16487 bp, 11 predicted proteins | sample TergutLab28metaG_3_FD_92763 | JGI IMG/M metagenome (GOLD analysis project Ga0123353, IMG submission 92763) | Labiotermes labralis P3 segment gut microbial communities from Petit-Saut dam, French Guiana - Lab288 P3 | ecosystem: Host-associated > Arthropoda: Insects > Digestive system > Gut ... | reverse complement strand
TCCAAATATTCTCCTCAACACCATATTCTCAAACACCCTCAGCTTCCTTTCCTCCCTCAATGTCAGCGACCAAGCTTCACACCCATACAAAACAACCGGCAAGATTATAGTTCTATATATCTTGATCTTTAAAAGAAAACAAAATTACAAATCATAATATACAATGAACTCAGAGCTGTCTTAAAGCATGTATCACTAAAGTAGCACCCTTTTTCCCCCATGGCGCTAAAGCCCCTACAGGGCCAAGGACTCCTCATTATCTAGGTTTCACAGTCACACTGAAACACACACACACACACATACGCGCGCGGTATGACTCCTCTGGACGAGTGATCAGCCCGAAGCAGAGACCTCCACCTAACAACACAACACACTCACAAGAATCAGGCATCCATGCCCCCCACGGGATTCGACCCCGAAACCCCAGTAATCGAGCGGCCGCAGACCCACGCCTTAGACAACGTGGCCACCGGGATCGGTTCTTAAGCAGCACATACTGATAAAAACTGTCACAAAACCAGTGCCAATGTACCAATATATAAGAGCTCCGAGTACACGTATCTCACATGTTCCTCGCCATTTGGCTTTTCTCAGTGGTGTTAACGTTAACGTATTGAGGACAAGAATCTGTTTTTAACAGAATTAATCACCATTTAGGGTGCTGAGTAAGATATTTGGGTCTAATACGGAGGAAGCACAAGGAGGCTGCAAATATTGCACAATGAGCAGTTTCAGGATTTGTACTGCTCGCTAAATGCTCGCCTGTTGCTACTACTATCTGTATAGATAGTGGTACAGTCGGGAAATAATCGATTTTGTTCCTGATTTATTGGCTTAATTATAAGTAACGGGATTTTGTTGTTGTTAAATAATAGGATTACATTACTCGTACAGAATTATAAGATGAAATTATTATTACCATAATTATTATTATCACTCTTTCTTTCACTTCATAATATAAGAAATATTTTTCGTGAGGTCTGGCCTTATCGTATCACTCAGAATTATGAAAACCAACTTCGTTATTATTATTATTATTATTATTATTATTATGCATACCAATATTATCACTGATATGTCCAGAAAATATGTTTTCCCATCAACAACATTCATGTTACTACAATATCATAGTGTATTATCTATTGTGACGTGCTTATCAAACCAAACAGATACTGCTGTCTGCTTGCCAGCAAGCAGACAGCAGTATCTGTTTGGTTGTTGTATGTACAGTCTTGAACTCCTGATGATGGACGGAAAGACCGTCCGAAACATGTAGAGTGTCATTTCCAAAATAAAATAAATTTGATACACTGATGCATCTAGTTGGTTTTACTATAGAAATAATATTACTATGCACGGCCCTATTTAGGTCAAATTTATACAAAATGTTTTTAAAGTAAGGTAGTTTTTCCACATAAATCATAACTACTAACTGACAAGCTAAGGGAACGTATTAACGTTTTGAAGTCTACTGTTTACCTTATATCCCACCTGGTTTAAAGGCACGGCGTACTTTTGTATTTTGTATGGCTCGCAAACGAACACTAAAAGACAGGATTTTACAACGAAGACGGAGAGTGTTTGCTGGCGCCGTACGATATTGGTCTTTATATAACACAGACTACTTTCCATCCTGAAAGGATTAACTAATTTTTCGCGATTTTTGAGATCTCACAAAAAAACATGAAGTATATATTCTTCATACTTATGTTTACCTTTTTAAAAATGTTTTTATTTGACACCTTGATGATAATTCTGTAGTGGACCGAAACATGTAGCTGTGTTGCAATAAACGTGGCGTGTTGGACGGATATCTATATATGGGTTTATACTGATATATAAACAAAATGGGATGACAGTCATCAAATTTACTACATCAGAAAACTTAACTCGACTGTGACTTCTTGTTTCTGCACGATATTTTCAGCAGTATTTATACAATACCTAAAACTTCCAGAGAAATGAAATGTCCCTACAAGTTACTAAATTTCTTCTAGAGAAATGCGGCATTGTAACACAAAATATAATCGTGTACTTATTTCATTATAAGCCTGCTGTAAGTGAAAATATGTACGAAAGGTATAGGACACGTGACTTGAAAGCTAAAGCTTTGAACGAAGCGCAATGTTGAGCCGACTAATTCATGTTGTCCCTGTGCATGTTCTGCTGCAGACTTGAAAGGGTTTTCTTGGCCTGGATTGTGACATTTTGTTGCAGATGGTATAGACTGTCTTTACAAAATACTTGCTACTTTCAGAGGAAGCAACTTTCTCCACCTGTAAGAAATTTCTTCGAAATAATGTGATGTAGCTCATAACATACTCGTTTATGCGTGTGTTAGTTAAATGACAAATAAAGTTAGGTGCCATGCAAGGACACATATCTGTGTGAAAATGCAGGAACCCAGCGCCCGGTGTACAGCACTGAATTTTATGTTTTGCTGACCGTGCATCCTGGTACGACTCTGGGCAAATGACCAACTTGATGCACAATTATGTTATATAATACGTTTATTATTATAATCCTCTACATGTTTCGAGCAACTCTGTGCTCATCATCAGGAGGTCGAATCGTATTAACACAGCATCTGCCGTCCGGTGTGCAGGTTGAGAAGGAGTTGCACAATAACATTATATAATACATTTATTATTATAACCCTCTACATGTTTCAAGCAACTCTGTGCTCATCATCAGGACGTCGAATTGTATTAACACAGCATCTGATACAGTATTCTCTGTAAGTGACCGTCCGGTGTGCAGGTTGAGAAGGAACTCCTTAGAGATGCTCCCACAATGTAGTTGAGAATTTGTGAACTTCGTGAAGATCTGCTCGGTGGAGGTCGTAATTCTCGTATTAATGAAATTACATTTACGTGTGCGTTGTGAAACCTCCTGACATTTTGAAAGTAAAAAGGCTTGAGAAGGAACTCCTTCTGAACCTGCACACCGGACGGTCACTTACAGAGAATATTACACCAGATGCTGCATTAACACAATTTGACCTCCTGATGATGAGCACAGAGTTGCTCGAAACATGTAGAGGGTTATAATAATATATAATATATTATAATAAATAATAATAATAATAATGAACGTAATTGTGCATCAAGTTGGCCATTTACCCAGCGCCCGGCGTCAGCACGTTTTACTTGAGACGTAAAAGCGGTTTCGCTAATTCAAAGGCAATTTCTTTTGACTCTACAGGAAGCATGAAGTATCTAAGGGATGGAAACAATAAACTTCAGCACATAACACTAAGAATCACCTGGCACTGACCATGTCAGTAGAGTTACCAGCACTAAAAGGAAAACTTCATCCCGTTACGTGTAACACAATATTGGTATTCAGTTCTAACACCTGTAATATCTCACTGTGATACACTAGATCAGTGTTTCTCAACCGCCGGGCCGCGGCCCGGTTCCAGGCCCTGGCATCAATTATACCGGGCCGCGAGAGATTCTCCTGGAATTGATAACTAACTTAAATGTAATTTTATATTTGTCAACATGCCACATCGTACAAATAATTGCACTAATACTCTTTATGATTATGCCATAATTAATTATTAATGCTTATGTTAGTTTAATGTATGAACTTAAAAAAAAATTGGAAAGATACTGACGAGTAAATCTGTTGGGACCGGGCACTCGTCTTATAAAAAAAAGAATTTACTGGGCCGCGGTCTCACAAACGTTGAGAAACACTGCACTAGATAATATTTCCCCTTTATACAGCATAAATTAACACACTCCAGATGGCTTTTTAAAAAATGTTGTCCCATTCATATCCCAAAATAAAATAGCGGCCATTATAACTATGATTGTTCAGGTTCAGCCCGTAAAGATGAACTGACAAGACGAATGCATCCGTCCATCTTGCTAGAAAAACGGTGTACCACTTTCGACTAAGGTAAGGAAATACCAGTTCTTCTTAATTATGTTCATCAAGTATGCCTCAGCGAATCCATCAGTTTCAGATATGTATATTCCTCAAGTTTCTAGGTCACTCCATTAAAGCATTATGACATACTTTCTAAAACATCCGTTGAATAGTATGCGTGAGGGATATCAGTAAATCGAAGATGCTCAAAGTCCGACCTAATGCGTACGACTACAAAAAGCTAATTATAATTTATAAGATTGCCTGTAAGAAAATAAATTTAAATGGCTTGTAATTTCACAACTGTTAATTTTGCAATGGCTCTGTTTATAGCAGGCGAGTAATAGTTTCAGGGCTGTAAGCGAATATAGAGGAGACAAATTGAAAGAAGATCTCGAGGTAGAACAGCTGGACACAACGGCTGATACCTCAGGGCTCGAACTGTCATGTACGAAGAACAGACCACTTCAAACTCCGCAGGACAATAAATGTTCCAGTTGTGGCGAGGTCTAAGTGGAAGAAGTAGCTGAACAGAAGTACAATTGTTTTAAACGACAAAGAACCCAAAATGTATGCACTATAAATACACTTTCTGGCCGTTTTCTAGCAGAAGAGTAGCAGTGTTGCATGGTGTCTTCGTCCATATTATACACCATGCAGCAGACTATGTTGTCTGTATACACGGAATTTCAATAACACTAGATATTTGAAAGCTGTTAATTGTGGCCTATCGTACAACAGTGAAATAAGTACAAGACATAGCGTTACATTTTGTACTGGTAGGAAAACAATGAATTGGAAGGCATTTGGTAGTAAGCGGTCGTGACCTGACAGAAATACCGTCATGATATTTGCCCTGAGGTGAAGAAAATGAAGGAGATATCAGATAATATACCCGGTGTTCAAGCCTGTGTTCGAACCAAGCACCTTCCGAATATAGGTATACACCAAGCTGCTTTATTAAGATGTAACTGCCACACGTAATTCGGCTTTAAGAAATAGGAATATGCTCCACAAATACAGGAATGATACTCAGATGCATTTAGACCAGAGAGGCAATGTATGTATAACGGTACAATGAGGCGCGTTCGCGTAACCATGGTTGGAGTGAATAAGCAATAAGTATCTGTGTCTGTATTCTTGTCTTAGTCGTCATCTGGCCCGTCTGGCTCTACTGTATTTTTCCACGTTATCTCATAAACGGCACAATTTTCGGGCGGGGAGGAGGGGGGTTACTGAATGGAAAATGTGTATTTTGATTTACTCTACAACTTATTCTGAAACATCTGTCATTCTAAGAAGAAATGAGCGAGATATGATCAAAATTGTATATGGTGCTTCACTTAAAGAACCCTAACGTTATTCTTGTGAGGTTTCATTGAAACTTGAAATTTCTCGGCAGATTTTCGAAAAATATGCAAATATCAACTTTCATGAAAAGCCTTCCAGTGATAGCCGAGTTGTTCCGTGCGGATGGGTAGACAGATGTCGAAGCTAATAGCTTTCGCGAATGCGTCCAATTTATTGATTAGATGTATTTCTTAACAGCTGAAACTCCGATGCAAGTAACTACAGAGCACTGTGTTACGTCAGGTACTGTCAACCGTCCAGATGAATATCCTAAAATAATAAAGCGGTATTGCTGATGTCCTGTGCACGTAGCTAGCATTGTTTTGAAGGCTCACGTCTTCTGAAATATGATGCCGAGTTGATTTGTAATAACCGTCGTTTCGGATCTTACTCGAAATAAATCTAACAAGAATTAGGTCTTTTTGAACAGTCATTAATTATGTCCTTCAGTTTTTAACAGATATCAAGAAGCCGGTGTAATTAACCGAAATAAGGTGTCAACGAAACAAAATGAGACAGACGATTCTTCTACTCCTTGGAAGAAAACAAACGTTATAATGAAACGGCACGTTATGGGACTGCGGATGACACAGGGGGCTTAGAGGTATGAGAAGGTGGATGCTTAAAGCAGTGTTTTTCAACGGCCGGGCCCTGGCATCAATTATACCGGACCGCGAGAGATTTTCCTGGAATTGATAACTAATTTAAATGTAATTTTATATTTGTCAACATGCCACATCGTACACATAATTGTACTAATACTCTTTATGATTATGCCACAATTGATTATTAATACTTATGTTAGTTTAATGTATGAACTTAAAAAAAAATTGGAAAGGTACTGACGGGTAAATCTGTTGGAACCGGGCCCTCGTCCTATGAAAAAAGAATTTACCGGGCCGCGGTCTCACAAAGGTTGAGAAACACTAGCTTAAAGAACATGCTTCATGCTTCCATCTCGCTAGCAATAACCCCTAATCCCAACAAGAACTGTCACACTGGGCCTTGTATTTAGAAGGATTCTCTCAAGTTTAGCCCAGTGCACAATCGCCAACTTTTTTTTAAATCGTTCGGTTGCTACGGAATATTAAGTGTTCACCGACCCATTAAACGAGGGCATCTTAAGCAGCATCGCTTCCCACGTATTTTTTGTCTCGTAAAATCTCTAGCATCTTGCAATAAAATTTTTTATAGGCCAAGCCCCAATGACGCTATATAATTTAAATCTGTATTAAAAAGACAAATGGTTGGCATAAAATGTTCACAGGTGGTACGAAAAGATCAACAGGACTGTTGTTTCAAATTACGGAAAGTGATAAATGTTGCCTTTAGGTGGATTTCTGTCGTTAGTACTATATAAGCTGTTAAGGTGTGTTAGAAATCTATGCGTGATTGTTCCTTTTATTTTCGACGAGACGGTTTCAACTGCAGTGGAAATACATAGCAGAATAGTATAGGGAAACGATCACCGAGTGTCAGTGGGCAAGGTTTTGGTAGGCAGGGACTGTGGCCGAATTGATGGCACAGTGGCAACATTCACGTACAGACTGGCTAAAATCATACAGAATCTGGGACAGGACAGCCAGGAATCCTGGCGTGATTCGAACTGTGTATCGCGCGAATACAGGTTTAGACAGCGTTATTACTACGAAAATACCTATCTGCAAAGTGTATGAAGGACAGAAAAGTTAGGAAACCAGGCGAAAGTTCACTTCGCTGACCAAGACCCTGGCCTGGCACAGATTTATTTAATAACGGATAGATTCAGCTGATTATCAACAGGTTAGAGTGATGGCCTTTGGAGCCCACGTAGGCGAAGTTTAGGGCCCGCAGAGTTACTGCAATGAGATACACTACGTTATTGCGTGTGAGTGGCTACGTGGCTCATTCATATGAAAGCTTTCTTCTGAGATCAACATTTCTGCGGGTAGTTCAACGACCTTGTCATCCAGGTGAGAGTTGCGGATTGCGCTAAAATTAAGTAGGTCGACGTCTGGTGAAGCTGCTCTCGCATTCCGGTCATTCCTGGGTTAATGTTACGTAACTATTCAAGATGGTAGCCGTTATGTACACGTGTCGTGTCATTCCACCTGGTTATCGGTGTCGATTTATAAGTAATATTAACGCAGTAGCCGCAAGAGAATCTCGTCTTCTCCTGAACGTCCAGACCGGCTCTGCGGCCCACTCAATGAATACCGAGATTCTTTCAAGGGGTTAAATTGGCCGAGGCTTGATGTTGATCACTCACCTCCGTCTAACGTTGAGGTTAAGAATGAGTGGAGCTGTATGTCTACTCCCCCTCACGTCTTCGTGGCGCTGACAGGGATAACCTTGCCTTTTTTACAAGAAAGATACAGTTACCCTTTCTGCACAAAGGCCTGGGTGTTGCGTCATCAGAAAGAAGAACGCTGTCGTATAAGGGCAGTGAAGATCCTTCGAAAATACATAACGTTCAGTTGCGTGACAACAGATTTGATACTGCTATTTCGTGCAGACTAAATCCGATAATTCGTTTCTGCAATGGCATAAAATATTATATATCCCTACGCCAAACACAAAGATCTAAAGAAAATAGAATTAAGATAAATCAGCTACTTTATATCTCTGGTATTTCATGAACGTGAAACTTGGACTCACGCTCTAAGTTAAGGAGAGTGACATACTTTGATAGCAAACAGATACAGATATTTTGAAGAGATGTGTACACGATAGGCAGAAAAAAAATGTTTGATAACACGTTGCACGGTTTTCCTTCACTGGAATTTGTAAAGGTGATTAGATAGACGTAAATTATTTATGCGAAATAGGTGGCAATGAAAAATACAAAAACAGTTTGATAGCAAAATCGGAAAAGAAGAGGACACTGAAGAGAATTAGGTGTGTATGGGAGAATAATATTAAAGCGGACCTGAATGAAGTATGTAAAATATAAACTGCATTGAGAACTAAAGGGCAAAATGGCGAGCCGTGATGAAAGCGATGACAGACCGGCGGGTTTCCTAAAAGTAGGAAATGTCTAACAGCTGAGTAGCTACACATTGTCAAGGAAGGCTGCACTGTGAGGTCAGGTATTTGGTTACATACGTTCCTTTGAAATGTATAGACCGCTTCCTGTTTGTTCCGTGTTGTGAGAATCAGTCTTCGGGAAGTTTTGCTTGCATCAGCCACTTAGAACTGCTGCAGTAGTTTCAACCTGATACTTTGAGTGTCAGACCTTTCTCTATTTCTTCTGTGCGAGTCCTTTTAATACGTCCGGGAATTCTACTCACTACCTAAGTTCAATTGCAGCCCGTCAGTAGTCATTAAATTAACGTGGTATAGACCAAGAATCTACTACTGGTATATGTAGTTTATTTTAACTTTTTTTTAGTTTTAACCCGAGGTCAACTCCAACACTGACAACAAACTGTCTCTTACTCAAAGCATCCAAACCAGCTCTGGGGCCCATTCAGACTACTGTTCAGTACGTACCGGTAGCTCTTGTCCCTGGGGCAAGAGCAACTGCAGTGCGAAACTGACAATTCGCTCTATACACTGCTGAAGCAAATAAAGGGAGTTTCTGTTCGTCCAATGCCCCATACCCCATTCATGTCGCGCACAGTGACAAATTTATCTTCGGATTGTGGGCGCACCATATATGTGTAAGATGCAGACAGGTGAATGGACGAGACAAATGCACACAGAATTTCACTGAGGGCGTCTTTTTGGAGACATCCACTTTTGAGTATCGGCAGGGAATTAAGGGGACAATATGTTAATCTTCTACATCTTAGTAGTTACTCTATGTACCACCAGGTTTAGCACTTGCAAATTTACATTCTGCCAGCGGATTAAACGTATGTGTTGTTTCAGATTCGCATGGCTCTCAGAAACAACAGAGATTATTTTTCTGTATATTTCTATCGATTCATTTTATAACCGAGACGAAGAGTGCTTACTGCGTGGTACGAGCTGAATATTTAAACAAAATTTGGGTGAATTTCGTCCTTGGAGGGTTAAGGAAGTTGGGTATGATACTATATAGTTGGAAGTGGATCAAGAATCGTATCCAATCGCGGAGTTTCGAGTTAGCAAGCGGATTTTACCTTCAAAAAGTCCTGTCTTAAATGTCACCTTCATAGCTTTTCGAATCGCAGCCAAGGAGATGGATAAGAAATTAAAATTTTCCACAACGTTCTTCTGTCCTTTCGGATCCGTGCTGCAAAACGCATTGAAATGCCTCAAGAGTTCTCCCTCCTCCCATCCTTAACATTTACCGTTAATCATCACGAACTTAAATCTTGGTTACTAGTTCGATATCGCAAATTAAATTTCACATAAATAACCTGGATACTATACAATTCAGCGCAATATTCTGGCAAAACATATTTTTTTTTGTAAACAAATTTAGCAGATCACTAACAAACAAACCATACACTGAGAACTGGGTAATTAATGACTTAATAAACGTCCTTAATACTAAACCATTCGTGTCACAGGCAAAATTAATACTACAATCACTTGTTCTTCACATAGTCCTTTTTTATATTAGTGGCGAAGCTTGGAACCGAACACGTTACCATTCTAATAGACGGGATGTGCAATTATCACCACACTACCACGCCTTGATAATATTAAAATGTAACCACTGAAATCTGAACTAGACACGTAAATAGTAATATTAAGTAATTCAGTGCTAATGAAAGTGATGAGCTGTAAGTTGATTAAAGTACAGGGAAGGTGTAATGACATTATTGTGCACTGACACAATGTCACGTGTTACCTGCAGGCTAATTAGCATTTATGTATTTTGCCGTTTCTTACCTCAACATTTAACTTAAACTTCTTCTGGAAACGTGGACATCCGAGTTTCCAAGTGAACTGTTTCTTGATGACACTCATGTTAGAACACCACCGAAACACGTGAAGTCGCCAGAGCGACTAAGACTTGACCAACTCTCTACATTCACAACTCTCTCCTCTCTCCTCTCCAACAGTGGTGGCTAGTAAGGCCGCGTAACGAGCTGGTTCTATCCTTTCTGCGATTTCATGGACCTTTCACTATTTACTTTGAACTTATCTGTCTGTCTGTCTGTCTATCTATCTATCTATCTGTCTGTCTATCTATCTGTCTGTCTGTCTATCTATCTATCTATCTATCTATCTATCTATCTGTCTGTCTGTCTATCTATCTATCTACCTACCTATCTATCTGTCTATCTATCTATCTATCTACCTATCTATCTATCTATCTATCTGTCTATCTATCTCTCTATCTATCTCTCTATCTATCTATCTACGTACACAGATGTATACATACATACATCTGTAGCTTATTTAGCGACGCTAAAAGTAGCTAAGTCAACGCTACGTGCAATGATAGGATGAGAGTAAATTATGAATTGTTGACGAAGGAAACACAGGATTGATTAATTTAAGGCATTATTCCACAATTTTCCTGGAGGGACTGAGGAAAGCCACGAAAACCGTCTATGTCCTGACCGAGGTTCGAACCTGGAACATAGCTAATATTGTTTGATCCAATTTCGTCGGTTGACTGGAGTCATACTAACGACATATGAACCACCACGTATGGATCCAGCGTCTAATGGCCGATAATTGTGCACTGGAAAGGGAATGACAACAAGACGACGTGGTACTGCGGTGTCTTTTGTCCGGAGAGGCTGACGAAAAAGAACGGTAACTTGATTCAGCACACCTGCCTTCCGGGGCCACCGAAATATGAATCAGTGCTAACTGCTACACCACACTGTTTGAAAATGCAATACCTACATTTTTCTATCACACGAAGAACAAATATTTACCCGTCTGTTAAATATATTTGAGTATTTCGAATAACTCAGTGCGGTTTCTAACGGAAGATAAGAACCGGACCTCTAAGAAGTTGACAGTTCTCTGTTTGCTATCTGCTTGCAGCGCTGTTTCAGTTCTGAAACTGTGCTAATTCGGTTTTCAGAGCCTCAAAATACCGGAAACTACTGACTTCATACGTATACGATTTGTGTGTGTCACTTCAACATCTACTCCGAAATATTGAACGATAGACGTTTCTTTGATCCAATTTCTCATTTCACTAACCAAATTATGCGGTGAGAAACGTATATTCACATATTACAGATTAACATCTCTCGTGCCAAATAATTCTACTTGAATGAACAAGAAAAAGGGTTGACATGTGACCAAGCAGCGGACGTTCAAATACATCTCCACGCACGATGCGAGTGATCAGCTTCACGTTCCAGCCACATTAATTCAGCCTCTATCCATTAGATGAAAAGGACTAGTTATCTTGGGGGGGGGGTGGGGAGGGGTGGAGTGGAGCTGAACAATCAGCGGCAGCATACACAGCACGCAGATGTTTGCATTCTTCAGAAAGTGCTGCGTATATTGTCTCAAAACAGCAACTGCGCGTCAGCTTTCCTCTGCCGCTCAGTTCACACAGCTTGGGCTTCATGTGTGTATCGAATTGCTGTGAAGAGAAGTTTCTACAAACATTCCGTCCAGAAACTTTTTCTTTACTATTTGCTATATCAGAACACACAAGTATTACAATATATATAGAAACGTAACGTTGGTTTCATTCAAGCTTTACACTAATCGTTAAACACAACTATATGGGTATAATATACCGGTTATTTATTCAGCACTGCTACATCAGCCTCTCCTTTTTCATTCTTTTTGTGAACCGATGCCTTCCTGATGATGGCCCATGTAAAAAAAGGTAAAGCAGTCCCGTTACAGGACCGGAGGGACCCAGAGGGTTCCAGGAAGTTAAGGTTCCCAGACGTCGTGACAACGGTACAGGATGGTGGTAGGTTGTCAGCCTTACGCACCGGCCGCCTTTACCCCCAGGAAATATTCCTGGTACTCATTTCTGTTACAGGCTGAGTCGACTCAAGGGTCATATGGCGGTCGGAAGGATGTTATGTCAATGAAAAATCCACTGACACCAGCACCTTAACCACTGTGCTACCGCGGTCCCTGATGGCTCGTGTAGATCTAATGTATTAGATCTGTACGGTAGTTTATCTCAGTAATTAACCAACTTGATGCACAAAATTTTTGTTTTACAATAAGTTTATTTCATTCCTCTACATGTTTCGAGCACATGTGCTCATCATCAGGAGGTCAAAATTGCATTACACGGCCTCTGTTATCATCACACTTATTGTAAAACAAAAATTTTGTGCATCAAGTTGGTTAATTACGTAGATAAATATACTGAGATGCACGGTCAGCAAAACGTCAAAATCTGTACGGTAGTGTTTGACGGTTAACATAAAACTTTAACGATAAGAAATATGCAACGTGACGATGTCAGCTAAGATAATTATGGCCGTTTTATGTGAATATACGACTGGGTCTCTCACATTAATGTAGGCACTACACAAGCCGAGCAGGTATTCGAGAGTATGGTGCTGAGCAAGATGCGTGGACTGAAGGTGAAGAAATGGAAGATGGAGGAAACAGCATAATGAATAGTTTCACTATTTTCCACTCTTCATCAAACATAGTTAGGTTGATAAAGCTATGGAGATAAGCTGAGCTGTGCACGTAGTACACATGGGGAAGAAAATAAATTCGTTTTGATGGTGAAAGCTGAAAGGAGACCACCCATGCACAAATGGGAGGATAATATTAAGATGGATTTTAAATAAGTTAGATGGAAGGGCACGTGAAATGGATTCATCTGGCCACGGATGGGGAAAAGAGGCGGGATCTTGGGAACTCGGTGACGGAACTTCGGTTTCCGTAAAACGATGGGAATATTTGAACAGCTGAGTAACTACCGGTGTCTCTAGCATGGCTCTGCCACATGCAGGTAATTTAGTTCAATCAGTCAGCTGTCGGTCTCGTAATTTAAGGTCGTGTCACGGCAGAAGCGACTATGCCCTAGCTTCCAACCTCGGACTCTCAAGATCATTCCCACTTGATTTCGTATTAGATTCGTAGTGGACCACGTGGTCCTAACATTGTGGCAATTTCTCTGTCTCAGATCCCCCTGTTTTCCCCTGCCAACAGTCATACCACCACTGCTACACTCTCCTGCACCACAGTCCCTGGGGTGTTCACTGGATATGACCACTAACCACTTCCTCGGTTCTGCAGCTGGTAGTTTCTCTGTGCCTCACCACTTATCTGGTTACAGGGTAAGGGTAATCCACCATTACAACTTCGGTCGAGAGGCAATGTTTTGATGTCACAGCCTGCCGTGTTACCCGGTACGGCTATTACGATTCCTTGTTACCATTACAATGATAAGATGGTACACTCAAATACGACAAGAATATCTCCTATCAGAAGCTTACTACTGACAGTTTGTAAATCCTCCCATTTAATTCGAATCACCGACGCTATTCCAAGCAATTTAACATTCGTATGTCCGTGCATTGCTAAAATATTCTCAGAGCACAACAAACAAGATGCGAATTTTTTCAATTTATTTATTTTTGTAAGACGCTCTACATGTTTCAGACGGTTTTTCCGTCCATCATCAGGAGCTCAAAACTGCACATACAGCGTCAGGTATTTGTCAGACCAATACTGCTACCTGCTGCTAGCCGGCCAGTCTAGCAGCAGGTAGCAGTATTGGTGGACATTACCAGAAGATGCAGTTACAGTGATATGCTCCTGGTGATGGGCGAAAACATCGCCCGAAACATGTAGAGCTGATTAGAAGTAAATAAATCAGAATAGTTGCATCTTGTTGGTTATCAAATATAATTATGCAAAAATGTGTGTCTGAGTTCTACTGGGGTCGATTTCCAAAGACAGGTGACGTGGCTGAGTCCCTTTTGTGTCTTTTTAAAATCAAGGGCTGAGATAGTGTTACAAACATTTATTATCATATTTGTTCCTAATCGCACACTATTCGCACAGCGCAACGTACTGGACAATTGGTGTGATAGCTGTTGCAACATTTGGCATCCATTAGCGGCGCTGGCGTGCCTGGTTGCAATCTCCATGCGAGGACCGGATGTTCTCACCTCACTTCGTTTTCTGCCTTCTCAGGCGAATGCTGGGAAAGTAATCTCATTTTTCGGTAAAATCTGTCAGGATCAAAGCTAAAACCTCTATAAAATATAATTACGTTTTAGTCACACTGCTTTGTTCAAAACAAGTCTATATTAATTTGAATCAGTAAAATAAAAAGCATTATCCCTGGCAGTCGACAAAAGTCAGAACAGATCCCACCCTAATTATCATCACAGCGTCCGTTGTCTCCATTTATTTGTTCTACACTCTCCTTTCGTGCATATATGGAAGGCTGTAACCAAAATACGGCAAAGTATTGTTCTATTCACAATCCACACACAGTTTAACACTGTACATAGGCTGCGGAACAGACTTCTCTTTACCGGAATTATTTTGTCCACTTCTAAGCCTGGAATATGCTCTACAAACGGAGGAAAGATTTAGGAATCATCGTTGGTTAAATCAGTTATGAATTATGAGGCATTCTTGTTCTTGACAATAATATCTTGCAACAATGGTCTCTTTCAAGCTTCATACATTTCTATTTCTAGCGCCTAACTCAAATACTACGTTTGTCTTTGTAGTGTTTACAAGCTTTGACGCTAACAAACTGTCACGTCGACAACACATACTGACATTATTATTATTATTATTATTATTATTAATCTAAACAACCAACTAGATGCAACGATAACAGTTTATTAATAATTTCCATCAGCTCAACATGTTTTGGGCGTTAACTTCACCCATTCTCAGGAGCACTAGAGTGTGTTTACAGCTTGTGGTATAACACACCAACAATGGTGCCTGCTGGCAGCATCGTTGGTGCATTATATCACAAGCTGTAAACACAGTCTAGTGCTCCTGAGGATTGGCGAAATTAACGCCCAAAACATGCTGAGATGACTGAAATTATTAATAAACTGTTATTGTTGCATCTGGTTGGTTGTTTATATTATTGTTATCAATGATGCACGGTCACACAAATATAAAAAATAATAATAATAATCAGTGTCCTCCGTACAGCTCTTCGGAGACTAAGGAAATGCGATGATAACAAAAATCATCCCGTATTTTTCCGCAGTGTGCTCTGCTATTTGATTAAGTGTTACATCAGTCGGACACAACTACAGTACCGTCATCAGAACAGCAGCCACCACCATCATCATGTGACCTTGAGAGCACAGCTCTCCACAAACTAAGGATGTGTAAGTGCCTACAACAAATGATCATCAACTTTTCTTGAATGAGTTCCACACCAGCCGCCCATGGTAACCTCCCCACTGTCTCTCCTTCATTTGTAGAAGAACGTTCCTAGTTGGATGGAATTCCAAGACGCAGTGGGTCATGGTAAGGAGGTCATTACTTGGAGCTACAGGTGCGTTACACATCGAGCCGGGTGCACAAAAACTAGTTTGTTTTCTCCGTCACATGGCTGGTTCACACACACACACAAAAAATCGCTTATGTTTAAAGAGAACTTATCACTGTCCAAAATCGAACGTATCAAATTACAGGAACCAGCCGAGTTCCGTGAGGTCGGCGAATTCCAAAACTGCTGTTTTGACTTATCTGTAGGCTATTCATTAGCGCTGAATCATACGCGTTTAAAATTACGTAACTTTGAATGATCATTCGCATTTCCGATGATAAATTTCTTTATTGTGTTATAAAGGTTTCACTGCACTGAATAAATATATCCCCCCCCCCCAAAAAAAATAGTTTCTCACGTTAATTTCAGTGTGCTTTGCAGTTCTCACTGCGTTGACCATGAAGACTGTTTCCGTCTTGGACGCTGCGCCATGTGCTGTGTTAGAAGTGTATGGATGTTTAGGCGGTACCTGCCCACTTCGTAATCAGCATACCCCACTGCGCGGCCTATCGTGATATGCAGACAGATCTAACCAGCCTACCGACCGCACGGCGACACACACACAGCGCCGCTACAGTTACGTAATTTGTGCTCGCATCCGACAACAAACGGAAACACATATAAACGGGTACCGTTTATTTTGAAAAATAATTACCCCACTAAACACAAGCGGGGCCTGGTTGAGCAGCCCACAGACAGTAAAAGTACTGTTTGTGTCCTTGGTGGTCTTACTTGGCTTCGGCAGCTTCAGAGGTTACCTGCTGTACAGCGAGAAATCAACGGAGAATTACTTACTTACTTACTTACTCCATGGTGCAGAGTCCTTCTTGAGAAGCTAACTGGTTTGCAGCTAGTCAAGAAATTCCCCGCATTTCACGGAACCCGAAGGTTCATTACTGCACTCACAAGC
>Ga0123353_10005634_pt1 | contig 16488 bp, 6 predicted proteins | sample TergutLab28metaG_3_FD_92763 | JGI IMG/M metagenome (GOLD analysis project Ga0123353, IMG submission 92763) | Labiotermes labralis P3 segment gut microbial communities from Petit-Saut dam, French Guiana - Lab288 P3 | ecosystem: Host-associated > Arthropoda: Insects > Digestive system > Gut ... | reverse complement strand
TATGATTTAGCCTTTAATGACGAAATTCAAAATTCGGATCCAGGGGGAATGTTCGTTTGGGGCTAAGACCCTAAAAAAAAAATAAAAAAAAAAAACTCGGCAAAAGAGGGCGTAGCTAAAAAAAAAAAAAAAAAGGATCTGTATGTGTTTTTTCCTGCCACTCCCTTCCACACACAGCAGCAACACAAAGTCCATTGCTGCTGTAGCCTGAATGAACCCAGTCCTCTTTACAAGGGCACCAAGCCCTTTGATACCCAGTTTCAAGAGCATGATACTCTGGTTATTTTTACAATAGAAAGGAAACTTCAAACGGGGCTCGTTTGCTAATGTTTTCATATAGACTCGCAGTTACAAACTGATTTGTAAAACATTACGTAAGACTATTAATAATGTAAGGTAAGAAGAAATGCGAGGTATGTGGCTGATTTATGATTCTGTTACATTTTCTAGAACAAATTCGTGACGAATGCGGTACCGTCTGATATTCAGCCTTGTATAAATTTACTTATGAATTTCCTTCCATCTTTTTTTTTAATGATTGTCTTTTTTCTGGCATTCTTAACTTTAATGAAATCTGTCAATTCAAACTTTGATATGAATTAAAGAAGACATTATTTACTTTATCGTTTGTATTAGTTGGATTTTAAGTGATTGATGCGGGTGACCGCTTTATTCTTGTCAATAAGACATAACAATTCCTTGCAGCAGAAACTGATAGTCGCTGAAGTAATTAAGAACCCCCCGCCTCTCACGGAACATGAAGGTTAATTGCTGTAATCACAGCAGCCAGGCACTGGACCCTGTCCTCAGCTAGACTAGGCCAATTTCCTCCCTCGTATTCCATATCCGTAATACATAACATCATAATTCTATCTCCTTCTTCTTAATTGCTTTCCTCCTGATATTTCCTTACCAAAATTGTGCATTTGCAGGCTTGGTTCGTATAGTTTTATGTTCTGAAATATATAAATGGATGGAGTCGAGAAGAGGATTCTCATGGATTTACTTATTCTTTCATGGATAGTACCTTGTAGCAGATGGTAACCATCTACAACCAAATCTCATTTACTTGAATCAGCAACAATAAATAATATTAGTCATTTTATGCAACGTGTGAATAATTATTGCTTTTGCTCTGTATGTTTATGTCGTCCTTTCTGAATTCTCCACATTATTTCGGAGGCCGTTTTTGCTGCTGTGACAAGAAAGAGGTGTAGGGCAAAGTAAAGCAGTAACTTTATATACTCGGGCAGGCCCTTAGGACTGCAGGAGGTTGAGACACCCAGAATTTCTAGACAGTCGACACATGAAGGTGGCAAGGTTTCAGCCCTACCCCCCGGTCGCTTTTTCCCCCCCCCCCCCTCAGGAGATACCCCTGGTGCTCATTTGTAGCAGTTTAATATCCGGTATGAACTGCCATAATTTCACTCGGCATACTTTCACTTTCAACAGAAGCTGTATAAGAGAACCATAGTTCTGGGTGCCTGAAGAGGCAATAAAAATTACGTCATCAATATGCGTACTATACTGACGTGTCGAACTGAACGAGTCATCTGCCGATAGTTTATGTAATTTATGGTAATGAAATCTATCAGTGGTTTAATGATTGCTTCAAATGTTACGCCGTTAATTGACCACATTTCGACAGTTGGGGTTTATTTGTATTTTTGGAAACCAAACCCGAAATACGTGTATATGTCTTTTGTGAATCCGAATTTCCTCAAATAATGAGTACTTTTTTCTTTTCAATCGTTTCCGATAATTACTGTGCATCCACAGAAGTGTAATACAGCGAATAATGTTTATAATGAAAATTAATTATTTACAGTCCCAGTGTCATGAATTGTGCTGTTTAAGGCCGACAGTTGAACTTAGAAGAAATGTGAGACAAATACCAACGTGATAACTCTTTGAGGTTCTGACGACTTTGTTTATGAAGGTACTCTTCTGGGTTGTGACTCCGTGTAGTTGGTAGATAATGTCCGAAGTTTCTGCAAAATAGGTAACCATGTTTTAAGGATATATTACGAAGCTAGATTCCTCAGAAACGTCAGTATGTACCTTATCGGACTAGACGGCGTCACAACACAAACGTATTCAACGAAGCTGCTTCAGCTGTAAAAGTTACAGGTCATATGTGCAAATTAGACATGAAGGTGATCGGTAGTGGTGAGTAGCTAAGTATCTGGACGGCAACTGGGTGGTATTTTGAAGGTACCTGCCGGGTATTTGCTTGCAGTTACAAAGGAAGGCCTTTTTAAGCCCTCAGGCAGTCTTTCCGGTGTTCTGACCATCAAAACTCTGCGTCAGGTCCTTAAAAATTCGCATATAGTACCCTTTTATTATTTACTTACTTACCTACCTACTCCATGGAGCAGAGTTCTTCCTGAAAAGCTAACCGGTTCTGAGATAGTTAAGAAATTTCCCACATTTTATGGAACCCGAAGGTTCATTGTCGTGTTTGTAAGAGCCCGCCAACTGTCCCTATCCTCAGCCACATCGATCCAGTCCATACCTTCACATCCCACTTCCTGAAGATCCATATTAATATTATCCTCTCATCTATTCAAGGGTCTTCCAAACGTGGTCTCTTTCCCTCAGATTTCCCCGACAAAACCCTGTATACACCTCTCCTCTCCCCCATATGTGCTAAATGTCACGCCCATCTCATGCTTCTCGATTTGATCACCCGAACAATATTGGGTTAGGAATACAGATCGTTAAGTTCCTCATAATGTAGTTTTCTCCACTCCCATGTTACTTCGCCACTCTTAGGCCCATATATTCTCCTCAGCACCATATTCTCAAATACCTTTAGCCTACGATCCTCCCTGAATATGAGCTACCAAGTTGCACACCCATACAAAGCAACAGTCAAAATTATAATTCTGTATATCTTAATCTTTTTAATTTTGGATAGGAAACTGGAAGACAAAAGAGTCTACACCGCAAGAGAAGAAGCATTCCGTGACTTCAGTCTGCTCTTAATAATCTTCCTGAATAGAATTTTGGTGTGTTAAGTTTGCCCCAGATATCTGAGCTCTTCCACCCTTTTAAAGTATATATTATTAATCTTTACATTGTGGCTTCGTCCTGCATTCTGCTCTCAAGACATGGCCATATACCTTGTTTTATCAGCATTCATTTCTAGACCAATCTCCTTACTAGCAACTACCAGAGCTTCTGTGTCTTTCTCTACAGTATGAACACTTCCGCCCAATATATTAACATCATCAGTATGAACCAGAAGCTGATGTTTACCATTTAATTTCAAGCCATCCTGGTTTACCTGAATCCTCCTAATGGCGCATTCCCAAGCACATTTGTAAAGAAATGCCGATAAAGCATCTCCTTGTTTCAAACCATTACTAATGGGAAATATGTCAAACAAATGCTTGCCTACCTGGACATTACGCTGTTCAATATGTACAAATGGATGTGGTCAATACCCTCTGTGTACTGACGAATGAATGGAGCTTTATCTCCATTCCTGCTACACAGAAATACTGCAGTTTGGAGTGCAAACAAAGTCTTTTCTTAAGAATTTATGTTGTAAAGAATGTGTTTCCAGCAAAGAGATCCACATCCTTTTAAATGAAACTGTTTAAATTAATTTTGAAATCTGAAGACCGACGGACACAAGATCCTGATGGTAGCGGTTATTGCAGGAAAGTAATCCGCTCTTGATTTCCTCTCGACAACTCGGTATGAAGACGTTGGCATTCCAACTGCTATACAAAGCAGGAAGTAAATTTGAACTAGTAAACGATATAGCCCCTAAACCTTATTGCTCACTGCGCACGGGCCCTACTAATTTGTGATCGTTAACTGCTAAAGGGTTGTTCACCCTTCGCAGCTTCAATTTATTATGCAATTTTGAGATTAGGGAGGAATTGCTGTTCCAGTGCCCCAGGCTTATCCTGGCAGGGAAATAACAGTAATGGCATTGCGTACATTCACGAAGCTTCGGGTAACACATACCGTCATTGCACCGCTGGTTGTACGATTTATGACTCGAAACTTGTGCACCACTACTGAGAAATATGCACACAATAATTCGTGCTTAGCTTTCAAGCAGTAAGTCCAGTATTTGAAAAGTAGAGTCATATTCATATATTTACATACATGGTTTATTATCTTTACCGATTAGAGTAAATTTCCTGTTTATAATTAAACGCAGCTTCATAAAGGTGTATGGAACCGTGGAGGCATATCTCCACCCACTCTCACCTGGACACTAAATGGAGGTGGCCAGTCCACTTCATGGTCCGTAATAACCTTTCGGCAACTATATTCTGTGAGGACATTTTACAGAAGAGAAAAATCTCTTTCGATTTCGCACAAAATTATAGCCCGATTTCTTGCTCATCCAGTTCCCAAATTTTGAAAACAGCACAAGTTACAAAAATATTGTAATTATAATTCAGGCTGTTACCGAAATTTTAAAGTGTATTTGCTTACTTCGTTTACGGCTTACGTAACGATATTGTTAGTATGTCAGGTTGGATGACGTCTAATTACTGTGTGTCCCTTGTTACTTGGACAAAAAAGCTCCCACTCACTGTAAGTAGCTCGTATTTACCGGGGTGCTGATAAGTTCTTAGCCCAACCAGGAAGGAAACAAGCTCGGAAGCATGTCAAGGACGCGCGCGATTTCAACAACACGGAGACGCGGGCTCCCCCCCCCTCCCTGAAAGGCAAGGCGCCGAAGGAACCTCACGCCACTCTGACAGAAACATTAGCTTGTCGCTTTCCTGGTCGGGCTAAGGACTTATCAGCACGCCTGTATTTGTATATTATTTTGCGTCAGTGTTAAAACTAAATTTATCGGTTATTAACACAGTGTTTACTGTAGCCTCTTCTTACTATGACACACTATTAATTTATAATCAATACATTTTATAATTCAACAAAAAACACTAGTAATCTTGCGATAATGTAAGTACTTATTTATTCGCTCTTCTTTGATAACTCTGGAAACATTTGTGTGATTCGTAAATTTCCAAATTCGGAACTGTTGGGTGTATCGTAACTTGCCCTTGAACATAGCACGTACATTTGTCTCGTCCTGCTCGAAAACTTAGGGTCGTCGCGTGACGAAACTGCGGTAGACTCGCCCAGCGATAGTTTGACTCCTACGAAAATTTCGACATTATTTAGAACATTGCTTGGCTGATCTCACTTGGATGTTTCTTCTTCCCAAACATTCAGCCAATCAACTGTCCAGCACATCTAAATCTATTTGGTCAGACATACTAGCGTGCCTTTCTAGTTGCTTCAACGCACACTGACCTGGCCTTCAGTGACGTTTATAAGTTTTGAACCCATATGGCAACTCGCGCATGATGAGTTATCACCAATTACAGCTATCAAGCAGCGGAAACTTTTCCTTGCTGTAGCAAGGAAACCAGGTTACCCAAACGAGATTTATAAACGGAAAATTTCTCATTTTAGCCCTTTCGTAAATAGCCGCTGTGTTGTTACCTGAGAGAAGTTTGCCTTTGAAACTGAACTTTCGCCAGATCTATCGGTGCCACATTCCCGGTTGATGTTACTGAACGCTGTAGAACATACAAGTACAATTGAACGGTGGGTGACATGTCCGGGTTTCGAACTGTGGCTTGGCATACTACAGTATGTGGACAGATGCGTAATCTGAGGCAACGTTCCAGCGTTTGTCTGACGGGCTAAGAAGAAAACCACAAGGACCTGAGTCACGATGGCACTTTCCGAACCGAGAACTGAACGCAAGCCTTTCAGAATGCAAAGCAGGAGTGCACCCATTAGGTCGCTGTATTCGTTCTACGAAGTGCAAAATATATTTAGTGTCTGAGTGAAGTTGACGTGCAAAAAATTGGCAAGTCTGTAACCTACCCGTGCTTGAGGCTAATCCAAGAGCAAGTAGAACAGTGCCATTTATTTCCAAAGCGACGGTTTTATTTCGTCAAGTTTGATTTCCCGATGATGGATATGAGAAACGAATTTGCTTATAACTCAAGAAAGATGTTTAATTCTACTTGAGAAGATAGCCCATGAAAAAGAGGAAGAAATGTAACTGTGAAAAGACACACGAATTACCAGGTCGTGGACTCGGTATTGTGACCGCTGGATTCCCCTTTCCTCAGACCGTGTGACTTACCCCGATCGTCATTTGGGATGTACGCTTTACGTTGTTAATTTCCGATTTTCCCTGACATCAGAGAGAGTCATAAATTTTCAAGCGTTCAGTTCATATAACAGATTAATCATGTCTGGTGTCTTAGCCCGGGTGTAATATTATCATCGCCTGAACCAGACACAATTATTCACTCAAACTGGCAACAGTGATTACAGTACGTCTATACAGACTTTAGGGGTGTTGGTAGCCCTGTGCCTCGCAGTACAGCACAATGGCTGCACACTTCGTCGTAACAAATAACACACTGGATACTCTGTGTGAAATATGTGCAAAGTATCGATTATCAATTTCCTTGGTCAGTGAGTACAATAATCCTTCCTGTTATAATGACTCGTTTTATGGTTCCGTGGGCAACTGATGCAGGAGGCTATCATAAAAAGCTGACAGCAATCTGGATGTTAGGTTACAACGTGACAGTGTGAAAGGAATCTACGTGATACTTTTCAGCTCAGAGATATTGCAGTGGAGTATTGAATTTTCGTCACGAAAATGAGTGATACTGTATACGTGTTTGAACCCCGTTTCTTACAAAAGCAAATGACTCAAGTACATCCGAGGACAACTGAACGTGTGGAGTGTTGCCTTGCTAGAGTATGGCTGCTCAGCGCGTCTGGAACTTCGCGGGCTTTGGTACGAATAGAAGGTTTCTGCAGTGTTCACACTAAACTGTCAATAATCGCTATTTTCTGCCACTTGAATCTACTACACGATTTGTCCCAATCTTTTGAAACCTACTTTAATATTGTTCTACCATCTACGTTCAAGTCTAACGAATCCTTTCTTCTCCTAGGTTTTTCAGCTACATTTTGCTTGTATTTCAAATCTCTGCTGTACGTAAGACATGGCAATCTAGACCGTCCTGCATGATTGATCGCCTTCATATGTCTGAAGCTATCCGGTACGTATAGTAAGTAGTAAGCGGAATGTGTATCCCCGTACGGAAAAGTTAAAAGAAAATTTGTACCTGTGCGCACCGTGAAGGGGTATGTGGGAGTGGAGGTACAGAGCCATTCATTCTTAATCAGTGGTTGTTGCTAAACGGTCAGCTTAACGTCCCGGTCGTCTTATACCCAAGAGAAGGAATCTTGTTACCCGTTGAAGAGGTGGATTTGTGGAAGTGATCCCCCGGTTTTGCAGGGTATTCGGGTTCAAATCCCGACCCACAAGCTAGCTATATTGACTGAAATTTTCCCCTACGTAATTGTTGCGATATTAAATGCAATTATGCCGCTGCAGAGTATAGTCCACCAGTGTCTTCATTAACTCATCCGTGACTAAATGAGTAAGTAAATGAATGAATGAATAAATAAATAAATAAATAAATAAGCAACTCGTTTAAGATTTTGTTCCTATCTTCTGCTGCCCCTTCGCACTGTCAATAGATTTCAGCCTATCCAATGATAATAGACAAAGTAATTAGTCTCTGACGCAAAAAGAGGTTTGTGACATTCACTGGTTTCTTAAAATGAAACTGTTCTCATTTGTTTGATCGTTATTTCATTAATCAACAGCTCTGTTTCAGCATTAGATTTTGTGTAACTGTGATTGAGATGGGTTGATAATCATGAGTGGTGAGTATGTAAGAATTTAGAAGGTGTTTTTATTAGTGTTTTGTGATTTGCCTTGAACTGCAGGAGATGGCGAAAATAAATCAGGATAATCGGTAATTTATCTGAAATTCAAACCGGAACGTAGTCTGTAACAGGAGTTTCCAACCCTTTTTATCGCAAAGGACCACACCTTATATTGTTTGGCTGGTTCACGGAACGCAGAAATAACAGGACGCAGATGACAATATGGTGCATCCGTATTGCACGTTGGAGACCTAAGTCTCCGGACACACACTCAGAATACGTATGTAATACTTATTGCTTTTTCACTGCAACAATGGTTGCAGGAACGCGCCTCAGTGTTACGTGACACGTACATTGCCTGAGTTGTAATGTATGTACACAACTGAAACTTGTGACCACGGGCAGCGAGTAGGAGACACATGGTCTAGGATGTCGCCACGCTATAGTACTCGAAGAACCAATCCAGACTGTCTGTAATGCCGTCGTTTGGTTCAGTAAGCGCTTCTTCACGTGGGAGGTCACTTGGTTGATGGAAATTCTCCGTTTCGAGATCTCATTTCCGACAGACACATCCAAAGTGCCTTGGGGTGAGCCTGTTGAAAATGTGTGTGGTGTCTCACAGCTTTAAACAGCTCTGATACAAGTAGCGTTATTCATCTGAAACATAAAATGTTCTTCAGAAATCAATATCCTGAAAACCGCTCGCCTCTCTACACGTGTGAACAGTACATTGTCTTACTGTCAGTTACACGTACAAGTGACAGTAATTGTTACTGTCCGCGCGTGTAAGAGAGAAATATCCTGAGGGCCAAAACAACAGCTTGGGGTTGTGTCTAACTTTAGTACTCACCATATTGGAACTTCCTCCTAATGGAAACTAAATTATCTTCTTTCTTGACCGTCAGTGGGTGAATGAATTAAGTTCCAACATTCTGAACGTAAATACATCTTCCATCTACTTCTGGTTTCTTCTACCCGGCAACCTACTTTTACTCTGGGAGTGAGAGTATATGTGTACATGAATTAGTATAAGGCACAATTAAACATCACTGACAATATTTAAAAATTTCTCCTTGCGCCACTTTCTCGAATCGGTTTTTTATTCACGCTAGCAGCGTCCGTGTAAGTTATATATGCAGTAATACAGTTTACACAGGAACATTAATAATTATTATGATAAAAATAATAATACTGAGTAAAAGTAATAGTAAGATCTTGATGTTTGTGCGGTCTGTAGCACGTACGGTGTTGGGCGATCGATGAAACTGGTATCATAAGTTGGAAGCTTGCTCAAGGCGTGATGTTCGCGTGCCTTGTGCTGGATTGTCCACTTTTTGTGCCGACGTTTCTATGACTCGAACACTTCTGCAATTAATTTTACAATACATGAAGTGATTCGCTGATTTATTATTGAGTGTGAATGTTGGAAATTGTGATGTTCTCACCAAGGTGCTACTGAGGATTTAAATGTTCTGAATTGTTGCAAAATAATCACCAAACGATAAGGTGCCACATTCCAGAAGGCTTGAATCCTCAGCAGTAGGATTACGGTCTGGAGTAGCGTTGTCATTGTTGTCAAGAGGATACAGGTTGAATTGTCCGAGTTTCGAATCCCGAAAGATGAAGTGATTCTTCTCTTCTTTGAAACCTTCTGTGTCGGTTTTAAGGACCAAACATCCTTATATCCAGTGGGTACTGGAGTCTGTTGTGCTGGCGATAAAACAGCGTTCTAAGTACGCCTGCTTTGTCTCTGTTGTCTTCATGACATGTGCAGGAAGAACTTCCTCTTCAGACTAACAAGGTTATTAGTCTAACTTGTGTACTGTGTACGTGCGTGTATGTAATTTATTTTTTATTATTATTGCATTTTCAAACACAACGCTATGTCTTTTACCACAACTAACTTGTAGGAGCTGAAGAATGAATTACTATACATAAAAAAAGGTAAAGTGATCCCGTTACAGCCCCGGTGTGGCCCGGAGGGTGGGTAGAGGTATAGCTCTACTCTTCCATGACCGCGGCACTAGTACGGGGTGAGTGGTCAACAGCACGCCCCGACCGCACTTTACCCCCGGGAAAGACCCTGTACCCATTTTATAGGAGGCTGGGTGCGCCCCAGGGCCGGTCTGGAAGGGCGGAAAATCTCGTCCCCACCGGGATTCGATCCCGGACCGTCCAGCCCGTAGCTCAGTCGCTATACCGACTGAGCTACCGGGCCCACGGATTGCTGTAGATACTTTCGTCAAACTCTGTGAAAACTTCACAGTTGTATAAAGTTTTCGAATAACATATGAAAAACAGAACATGAAAAACAAAATAAAATGAAATTAGGCAGTTGTGAATGGAGATGGAAGAAATTCTACAGGTTTGCGTTGCCACAGAGTATGGGGACACTTCTGGATAATGTTATGGGGAATTCAAGGAAGAATTCCTGTAGCACCTCTCAGCGAATCGAACACAGGATTCCTAAGCTTGTTAGTACCTCCCTTGTTTTTATACTGCCCGCAGTACAATAATCCTGGCAAATAAGGCTATTACTGGCAACACTTGATAGAGTCTATTGAATGTTACCCTTACCTTTTCCAAGTAACAAATACATGCCTCAATGTATTTTAATGCAGCCAGCCCTGCACAGTGTTTTATCCAACACAGCACAACTGGAAACATAACAAGAAAACAGGAACTTAACCATACTATTTGCGTTATAATTTCTTTATATATTTCAATGTGGTTTAGGGCTTTTGTTTTGTGAAGGGGTTCTTAAATGATATCTCTCTAGGTCTAGCGGTGTTGCATAATCCCTTCATCAATTCTATAGTTGCCACAAACACGGGAAATGTAGAGGGGTGGAAGCAGGAAGACGACGCGTCGAATAATGGAAACCATTTAGAGAGCTAAAAAACAGTGGCTTTAGCAAATGACAAGAAAGACATGAATCCTGAACGTTTGGCGTCGAGTGAAGTTAAAGTGCTGGAGAATTAATCTTCGTCAAATCTTTGTAGTGTCACAGTATGTCCTTGTGGAACTTCATAAAGAGAACGAACTTAATTTCAACCCTGAGGTTACTTCTCCATTATTTCGTTTGGTAGCTTCACTTCCTAAAAATAACGAGGAAAACTGCTTCACTTGTTAATAACAACACACAAATTTCAGGCGTTTTCTGTCACAAAATTTCGTGTCCAGATCTTTTTTCAACAAAAATTGGATTATTCTTTTAAAGATGTGTTCGTGGCCACCATAAACATTGTGGTGTTTTTGACGTGGTGATAGGCATGTCAGTAATTAATTCATTAATTCCGTGGAAGAAATTTCCTGTTGATAAGTAAATAGGTTTAACATTCATAGGTCCGTGCATCGCTAATATATTCTCAGAGTACAAGCAACAAGATGCAGCGTTTCTCAAATTTATTTATTTCTGTAAGACGCTCTACATGTTTCAGACGGGTTTTCCGTCCATCATCAGGAGCACAAAATTGCACATAAAGCGTCAGGCATGCCTGACGCTTTATGTGCAGTTTTGTGCTCCTGATGATGGACGGAAAACCCGTCTGAAACATGTAGAGCGTCTTACAGAAATAAATAAATTTGAGAAACGCTGCATCTTGTTGCTTGTACTCTGAGAAGCAAATAGGTGTTAAACTAGTCAAAATTCCGAGCATTTTGTGGAATCCACAGTTTTATTGGGGTGATAACAAGAGCGCACCACTGACTCCTATCCTGAACCAGAGTTAGTCAGCAGCACCCCCCCCCCCCCAATCCGGGGTTCTTTTCTTTAATATTCATTTTTATGCAGGTTAACAAAGAAGTTGCAAAAAACTGCTATTAGCCTCATCTTCTCCGACCGTAAAGAAAAAACGCCACTCAGCGGAAGGATTTCAGTGAAATTTAATATATCGGGTTCTGAGTAAAATTTGCTGACCCATTCAGATTCTAGTTACTATCGGAAAAAAATAACAGGGGCACTTGATATGAAGTACGCAGTATCTCACCGAAATTGTTCTTTATAATTGAGACAGACTGTGTTCTCTGCATGGTACGAACTGAGGTCGAAGAAAAATTTGACGAACCGAACATAAAATTGAGCAATAATGACTGTAAATCTTGCTGTTTAAGAGGTGGACACAATAAATACGATATCTCGCCGTTGTAAAGATAGGTTTTGTAAGAGATTTTCTGTTTCTGAGATATCGATATGCCTTGTAGTGTACCTTGTGTGAAAAGTGGAAAGGCACATTGCAGATACTCACATGGTCAAAGTTTTTATTAAAAATAATAAAGAATATAACATATATGGACAATAGCAGGCCGTACAAACCGTATGCATTACGTTCTACGGTAATTTCTTAAGTTGTTTATATTATTGTGTCATCTATGTATTGGTCTTCGGCTGTTTTATGTTACTCCATATCTGTGCATGAATTTACGTTCTAACCCATTCATTTCTGTACCACATGGGCGAATTCTGTAATAATTTTAAAGGAAATCTATAAAGTATCTTGCAACTTTGGGTCGGAAATCGTGTCAGTAGCTTTACAGAATAGCAGATCGGTCCGACATATAATGCATATGTAAAGTGCAGGTGTTGGTTCCCGTAATCGTACGCAGCACGCTGCGAATTAAATTGGCCATTCGTCGACGATGTAAATGGATTAGTAATTATGCAAACGTACTTTTCCTGATTCAGCAGAGACTGTTCGAATTAAAATGGGAACGTTTGAAAATGTAATACTTTTAAAAATTATTCAATATGCTGTATAGAAATGCGGCACCATATGCACCGTAGAGTCTTCGAGGGAGAGAGAAAAATAAGATATCAGCACCCTGAAGTGAGAAGCGGCGGGTTTCTCGGACACATTGGTACTTATAGACCAAACTACACGGCGTCGTACCCCAGAAAAGCGTGATATTAATGTTCCCCGATATGAGAACCGCAAATCTCATACATTGAATTGAGAGTATCAATTGTGATTCAGACACAACATCAAAGGTATGTAGAAACAGCGCTGTTCATTCGGAACACACACTTCCCTGCTTCATGTTGTGGACTGCAGTCGCACGTTCAGTTGAATGGCGGTTCTCGCTACCTGATTTATTTCTGCTTAAACTCGGAACATGTTTAAAGTTAGATAAACTCTCTAATATACTAGCCGCTGGTCATCGTAAGAACTATTCGCAAAGATTTTTCTGCCCAATTATCCACGTCTGGGTTAAATGCTCCCGATAGCGATGGGCAGTCAGGGGCCCGTTATTCGGTTATCATGGTTAGCTGTGGGCCTGATTGGTCAAGTGGGGGTGGGGGGGGGCTGTGAGAGGTTGTTGTTTGGAAGTGTCCATTACGTGTATATGTCCAGAAACATCAAGACACGAGGGGTTCCCCAACAGGGTGGCCGCCAGTCCGGGAGTGTTGTCTGTTTAGACACAATTTATTTGTACATTTCAGAGAAAAATCTGCTTTCCTAGAAGCAAAACAATAAGGTATCTAAGATTAAGTGCTGAGGGATTAGAATGCTTACTGATAACGCTTGTCTGCTACTTCAGAGTTTTCTGGGTGTTATCTCGCCTTTCTTATTGACACGTCTATTTGCAGACCTACAGTGAAAATTCTGGTAGTCCTAACTTACAAACTTGTCGGTATAAATACCACATGTAATCCAGCACTTTGTAAAGTACGGCAGGCATGGAACGGCTGTCTAATTTCGGTCCAGACTCTGGAATGACAAAGTTCCAATGAAATGCAAGCGGCATGTTTTCTTTATAAACTAAAAAGATGACAGTTTGTATTCCGTTAACAGCGGTTGAACTTTTTCTGCTTCAAAAACAGTGGCGTTTGAAGTGTATGTTAATAACAGAAGTAGGAGTAAAAATTAATGTATTTATTGTTGTATGAAGACTTTCCGCTTTAGCAATAATACTCGTATTTATTAGCCCTTAACTGAAAAGTACAATATACATAGCTGTAAAAATCAGTATAAATTTAGAGCAGAAGAAATTCCTGAAATGCATGGCTGCAGTAACATACACAATATGTACTCTGCGCGAATTTACAGACCTCAGATTTATCTTATTTTTAAATGTTTTTGAAGGCAATTGTTAGGATTCGCCAGACGTCGTAAGGCTTCTCCCTACTCGGAAAAACACGAACATCATAACTTTGAGGTGAGTCATCCCAGTTGTGTTGGTCTAATTGACTAAAAGGCATGTAAGTAAGCTATATGGTCAGAACACAACCGTATTGTCACATAGCCGCGTCTTACAATATTGGAGGGCATGGCCATGCCCCCCAATATTATAAGACGCGGTCTCGTCCCCCCAGAATAAAACCTACGCACATTGTATAGCTGATCGATAAGTTGTGAACAACCTGAAGATGGCCAATACCCAGGGCCGAAACATGTAGTTGTATAACATATGTACTAGGCTATGTGAAAATATAATTGTGTTTTGACCATATAGCATACTTATATTAGTTTTAGTTAAGGAACGTCATTGTTTGAAGTGTGAATGAACGCCTGATTCCCGTGTTCGAGCTGTAGAAAACACATAAAAATATGCAGCAATATATACAGTAAGTAAACAAAAATCATCTCTTCCGTACATATAAAAGCAAGTGTGATTCCGCGACGCAATGTGCAAACATGCAAGGAATGTGATTTTTTTATAATTTAGCAGAAAGGGGTGAAGGCGAATAAGTTTTGGGGGGCTGAGTATGGGGATGGTTTTTAGAAATTAACAGATGTGCCAGAAATGGCAAGAAAGTAGTGCAGCACGCAGAAAGAAGTAATATTGTGGTCAGACTAGTCTATCTGACCTTTCACAATTACTTTAATCTGATTTTTAATCTAACGTCGCTGCCATCTTTATAAATGTCTGAACAAGAGACAAGCAACGGAAATTGATTTTTTTCCCCAAGTTATAATTTCTCCGGGCAACAGTCCTCATCTGGATGATGTTACTAAAATGTATGTACCATACTCACTCACACGAAATAGTTTGGATGGTATCACTGTGAAACAAATAATGGACAGAATAAATGCGCCCCATACATTCACGCAGAGATGGGCCTACTGTTGTATTCACTGGCTAGAAACACACAATTATATCGGATAACACATTTGCTCACATTAAAGTAACCTGATCGCTGAACATTGCGAATTAAAATAGCTATTACAGAAAGTTTTAACGTTTGAATAAGTGTGTATAATTTTACAGTTTAAATTCGTATATTGTTGTTATTGGAACAAAGTCCGGTGGAGTAGCGAAATTTGGAAATTGTTGTACCAGAGGTACAATTTCGGAGAGTCGGTCCCACTAATAATAGCGCACACCCATACTGAGTGTGTCATTTACTTGATTCGCGGTTCCTGTGTGTGTACATTCGTTTTGCTCGTGACTTATGAAAGTCGTGTTCAGATTCCTATACAGGGTAATTCATAAGTCTCTCCGGAACTTCCGAACTCGGCTGCGCAACAACCAAGACAGACACTGCAGAGTAGACATATCGAGCACCTGTAAGGTAGGACAGAAACCTGGAGTGTCTCTCCCTTTGATGACATGGTCCCGTTCGGCGTGACCATCCCGGCTACTGTACCGCAGAGGTCGGAAATCCCGGAGGGACTTATGAATTACCCTGTATAAAAAGTATCGTAACTAAGACATGAACAGTACTGTACCAACACTTCACTCAGTGGAGGGGTCGTTGCCACCAAATGTCATAATATACATTTCTGAGGTAAACCGTTCTTGGCATCACGCTTATCATACAGGTTGATTCAGTAAGAAAGGTCAATATTTTAAGATGTGATAGTATCGGTCATTGTGAGAAAGAAAGTGAATATTAACATGTGTCTAATTCTGAATGTGACCGAGATAGAGCTGTTTGAATCTCCAGACCTAACTGTGTTAAACTTTGTATATGTGGTTGGATGAAGAGCGAAGTTTGTCAAAGGAAAGATGGATACACGAGACGAATTGCTGGCTCGCATTTTGGATGCTGCTTCTACCAAAAATAAACACGAAGATCAACTCAAACGAACAACACTCGATCTTCGCACAAGCCTAGCAAAGTGTATTGAGGTTGGCTGTAGGAGTTATGAATATTTATTGTGAGCTGTAACAAATTTGTTACTTAAACATTAAACTAAAATTAGAATGCAATTAATTGTAGGCAATTTTTCGTTCTTCATTACCAATCACTGTAAAGGGAAATAATAATACGAAACGTTTAGATTATGTGGCACTAGTGAGACCGATACTTGAGTATGGAGCGGTGTGTTGGGACCCATACAGAGAAGATGTGGTAAGTGCTTTAAATCAGGTGCAAAAGAGAGCGGCTAAATTTGCAAATAATATAAATGAGTCGGGTTGGGAAACTTTGGCACAGCGAAGATTGATCGCCCGAATATACACCCTTTTCAAGGCATACACTGGCGGACGGGATTGGAAAGCGATAGGGGATAGACTTCTAAAACCATGTTACCTGAGTAGAGACGATCATAATCGGAAAATTAGGACTAGGAAACAAAGAACAGATGTTGGTAAATATTCCTTCGTAAATAGGACAATTAAAAGCTGGAACCAATTACCTGCAGGCTTACTAGCGTCTTTCCCCTGCAAACTAAACACGTTTAGAAAGAAGGTTAAGAATGTAGTTACAAGCAAGGGAATTCAAGTCTGGATTGAGTGTAAATAAGTGAAGTGATGTGAAGTGTAGTGATGTGGAGTGAACTGACGTGATTT
>Ga0123353_10005631_pt1 | contig 16492 bp, 7 predicted proteins | sample TergutLab28metaG_3_FD_92763 | JGI IMG/M metagenome (GOLD analysis project Ga0123353, IMG submission 92763) | Labiotermes labralis P3 segment gut microbial communities from Petit-Saut dam, French Guiana - Lab288 P3 | ecosystem: Host-associated > Arthropoda: Insects > Digestive system > Gut ... | reverse complement strand
CAATCTCCTCCATTCCCCCGTTACCTCGTCCCTCCTAGGTCCAAATATTCTCCTCAACACCATGTTCTCAAACACCCTCAGCTTCCTTTCCTCCCGCAATGTCAACGACCAAGTTTCACACCCGTACAAAACAACAGGCAAAATTATAGTTCTATATATCTTGATCTTTAAATTTTTGGATAGCAACCTAGAAGACAAAAGATTCTGCACCGAATGATAGCAAGCATTGAAATGGTGAATATTAGCTCTTTAAAAGGCCCGCCGAAGAGAAACCTTTGCCCTCTTCACCCGAAAAAGAAACTTCGTCGTCATCATCATCATCGTAATGATTATTATCATCATATTGGTACTATAGCCTGGTTCCAGCTTTGACCGCCCTAACAAGACTTCTCCACTCCATTCTTTTCTCTTCCTTTGTTTCCCAGTGACTAAACACTTCTCTTAGTGTTTTCTTCAGTACTAACCATCCATCTTATGGGGGTCGTCCTACCTTCCTTGTAACATCTAGACTTGTGAATGTTAGTTTTCTCTAAGGGAAGAGGTGATCTGCCGTAAATAGGTGTCCAAGCCACCTAACTCTTTTAGCCTTAATTTCTTGAATGATTTCGGACTCGTAGCAAAATTGATACAAATCGTGATTGCAACTAACTTACCATTGTCCATTTACCTTTACTAGGGGCTAGCTTTACCAAAAGTCCCAGTCAGAATGGGATTCTTCTCCCTCTGTTCCACCTCAATACAGTACAGATGGGAGACCCAGTTTTTAAAATGCTTTTAAAATGTCCAGTAATAGAGACTAGATATTTGACACAGGACCGCCCTAATGGGGGCCCCCCATCCTTTTCCACCTAAGAATGAAACGGTTCGAAACAGTGTGGCTCATAAGACACAGATTTCTTCCGAAACTACAGTTATAAACCTGATGACAATATACAGTTTTCAGAGTAATTTAATGCTGAAGAAGACAATATGCGTTCTTACTTTCATAGCCCTATGCTTTTACATTGTGAATAGCTTCTGAGACTTAAAGTGATCAATTCCATGCCGAAGCAAGAAAATTTAAAACCATATAGCGATGAAGTAAGAGTAAAAATCATCATCATCATCTTCCTCCATGGATTAGGTCGTTTGACCTGTTTCGGCATCGACGCATTGCCATCGTTTCCTGGGACGTCCACAATCTCTTCTTCCTCGAGGTTTGTAGTTGAGGGCGTGTTTCGGGAGTCTGGTGTTTTCCATTATTTCAAGGTGGTTGATCCAGTTTTGTTTGTATTTGAGTCTCACGTCTTGTATTCCAGAGATAAGAGTAGAAATAAAATTGAAAATATATACTGGAATGTATATTTTGAGGTACGCATATTGTCCAGACGATATCTTGACGAAATGACTACCTGACTCGCCACGGTCTTCTTGAATCTCATACTCAGATCCCTTGCTGAAGATCTTGTCAAACACTACGGTAGGAAATTATTCATATTTTCTTCAATCTCTATCACATCGAGAAGTAAGAGTTTGTAGAATTTGCAGAATTTTGCGTGGGTATTTTTATCACACGCTTATTTTCTTTTCTTCCGAGTGACTCCTGTTTGTACAAACTGATGAAGTTAGTTTTATTTTTTTGATGTTTTGCTGACCGTGCATCTCAGTATAATCTTAGCAGTTGACCAACTTAATGTACAAATTCTTCTTTTATAACAAGTTTATTATGTTCCTGTACATGTTTCGAGCACTGTTGTGCTCACCATCAGGAGGTTAAATTGTATTATACAGCATCCGGTATCGACACACGCTGTAGGTGGCCGTCCGATGCGTAGGTGCCCACCGGACGGCCACCTACAGAGTGTGACGATACCAATGCTGTATGATACAATTTGACCTCCTGATGATAACCACATCTGTGTTCGAAACATGTAGAGGAATATAATAAACTTAATTTAAAAGAAGAATTTATGCATTAAATTGGTCACTTGCTAAGATTATGCTAAGATCGATGAAGTTAGATTTGAACATACTTTAGAGTTAATATAGAAAGTGTTACAAATCGGCATTAAATTAACTCTATATCTTTTATTCTAGACACTTATAAGTAACTCCATTGAAATCCGTGCAATAGTTTCTACAGTGAATCCTCCGAACGGATACACATAAAATGATTTCCCATTTCCGCGTTTTGCGTGAAATGTATAAATGTTCAGAAATATTTCATGTCCTACTATATCAGGACTTCATTGTGTAGAGACCTGTGGATTGTAACAACGACCAAAATATTTTCACGGACAATGGCGGTCTCCATTTCATGGTTTAATATTTTATTCTTCAGGGATTTCTCTGATTATAAAACATTTCGCAACATTCTGTTGAAATGCGCTGGAGTTGGTCGGGTTTCACAAGTTAATACAATTTTAAACTACGAAGCAGGATGACATTCGGCTGGATAACCTGCATACATAATTTTAGAAAATCGATAAACACTAATTAAAAATTAATTTTTCAATGAGTATTTGCAGACGCACGCACACAGTCAGAACACGATGACATCACAGGCCACACTTAACCCTTTCATTCCACGCACAGATATATCGCGTGAAGGTTTTATTGGATTCTAGAATGAGTAAGTGGCTATGAAAACAAACGAAAGAAGAAACGTGTCATACCATCTCTCAGCACTTTCCTAAAGCTATCTTTTCGTGATTTCGGCCCTAACCTTTACCTTAACATCGAAATGAATAACAGGCAAGGTACGTGTAACCTAATATTGGTTGCGCGTTCGCGTAACCAATATCTCCATGGAAGCAGAAGTATTACATATACTGAGCGTGTCTATAGCCTTTCCAGTATGCAATGCGCATGAGCCAAACTGTACCATCTGTATCCTGTCTGGTTCTACCATACTTTTCCACATTATCTCATAAAAGACACGGTTTTCGAAAAAAAAAAAAAGTATTGATTCTAAAACGTTTTTTGATTTTCTCTACAACTCTTGTCTAAAACATTTCTTATTCTAAGAAGAATTCAGAGAGATATCATAAATGTACATAAGTTTCCATCTGAAGTACTAGTTATTCTTGTCAGATTTTAATGAAAATTGAGTTTTATAGACAGATTTTCGAAAAATGCTCGAATTTCGTGAAAATCCGTCCAATGGTAATTGAGTTTTTTTTCGATGTGGACGACAGGCAAGCAGACATGACGTAGTTAATAGTCGCTTTTCTTTAAATTCCGTGAACGCGCCTAACAAGCAAAAAAGAAATATGTTCGAAAAACACGGAATGTCTTTTTTTAGAGCCGAAATCCTCCTCGTAGGAGGTTCGACATCTTTACTGCATAGCCACATGTGATGCCGCCCCTTCTGCAGGGCTCAGACCGGCGAGCACACGTACTCTTCGCACAAGGATGGAATACGATTACATTAGGCTTACAATACGCAAAACAGGCCGGAGGCAATAGTATGCCTTCTTGGCCAAGCAAAATATTGTAAGTAATTGCAACGAATCATTTAATGTGCGTTGTGTTGTGAAACGTTTGGAAAAATGGTTTAAAATATGAAACTTTGTTGTAAAAGTAATATTGAAATCGTAATTCCAGTTGCACCTTATGTTCCTGTATGCAATATTAACGTCTGGCACACAGGTTTAGTTCCGTGAAACGGAGACATTTTAGTATCTCATGTTGGAACGTGCCATACGGCCCTGTAAAATATTCACATTAAAACGCTGAGGGTAGAATACTTTTAGAATTCAGACGCGTTGAACTACAACGATAAAAGTGGTCCGTGTGTCTTACTTTCTGCCATATTCTAGATTGTCATTTCATGGTTACTTTTACTTCTTTTAATGCATATATTTCATATTCAGGCAATCTCGATGGTGATCGAAATTATAAAACGCACTACTATGTGAACGCAGGCTGGATGAAGTAGCCTTCGTCGGGAATTTAGAATGTCCTTTATTCCGAGGCTGAACGACATACGCAGGACGCCCAGTGAACCAAGCGGATTAACCCTTTAAAGACGAAGCGCAGACTGCTTTATTTAAAGACCCAGTTCGTACCGCGCAGTAAACATTTATCTCGGTTTTAAAAACCAATATGTAAGTGGCACAAGACGTTGTTTGTTCTCGGATAAATACAAAACACATAAATACAGTGTCGGCAGAGCGTACAGTTCTTGAATGCTAACTTGCTGGTGCATCACGTAACCAGTAGATTTTAGAAGGCTAAGTTAGGCTGCACACGTAGTTCGGAGGGACGAGAGAGAGCGACATTTATTACGTATCGACAACATCGGTGGAGATGTTTTTATACAATGATGTATCAGTCAAACGCAACAAAACTTTATTGTGTTTATCATTGTATTAGGGCGACATGTTTCATTTCTTATAGAATCGTCCTCAGCACCTTTCTAGGAATGCAGATCCTTACTTGGCAATGTTTAAAATGCGTCGTGGGATCCCAGACGCTCTCATTCTTGATAAAACTATGTATGAAATGCATTTTGTACATAGAAGGGTCTGAGGATGATTCTATAAGAATCGAAACATGTCGCCCTAATACAATAATAAACATAATAAAGTTTTGTTGTGTCTGACTGATACATCATTGTATATTTATATATGTGTTAAACATTTCGGGATGGAAAACATTAAATTTGGAAGGTTTTTTTTTTGCAAGGCAAGGAGAGTCGAGGGAATATGGCTGATAATGTTTATATGGATCTGAGGGTGGGACATGAAGAGAATCGGTCCAGAATAGTCCACAGCGAAGTACTTCTGGGACTGTTCATTGTGGATGACTGTGTCAGCGCGATTCCGGTCATTCCTCTGAGGATGGATTCACTAAACATTTAATTGTAGTACATTTTACATTCTCCCATTTGTGACGTCGGAGATTCTGCTGGTTGTCGTAGGTAGGTCCCTTTCAACTCATTTCGTTACTGATGCAATCGTTATTGTTTTATTTGAATGAGTTTTTGCTAGTGGGTGGGAGCGAGCATGGGCTGTATGTTAAAACAATATTCTGGAATCTGACGACTTAGGCCACTTTGCTTCCAAATAGCGTAATTCAAGAGCGTAACATAGGTAGCTCTCACACCACACATTGTTCTCAAGCAGCGCAAATTGTAATTTTCCCCTCTCTCGCACATCATTCTATTGTAGTTCTGACGTGCGCTAATTTGTGACCATGTTCACAAACGTAATTCATATTTGATACGGTTTAAACAGTAGTGGACCTATTTTCTTATGACAAGCGAGTGTGTTTTCTTTAAAGCTGACAGGAAGGAATATTCTACGAACATAATAATTACTTTTCTAAATGTTGGGGTCTTCTAGTTTGCGACTCCATGATGGTTGGTAGCTAGGAACTAAATTTGGGGAAAACTCTGCTGCGTCCATCCTTAGGACGAAAGTAGCCTCCAAGTAGAGCCCGTATCTTCTTGAGAAACTTTACTAGCTATCTGCGAAAAGGAAGGGTATTGCATCCCGAATTCTGTGATCTTAACCTTGGCTGCAGTGAGATACCAAAACTTTAGTCAGGAACACAACATATTTTTTCACGTTACTTGTATTCAGAATTCAGATTAGCTCTATGGGAGAATTTTGTTTGCAAAGTTATCTTTGTTGCTTGTCACAGGAGATGCAAGGCAGCTGCTGTAGACCTTTGTGGCTGTGTATTCTTTAGTGTCCGAATGTAAATCGTCGTTATGCTTTGATTTTTAGATGGAGCTTACATCAGTCAAGCTTGATGAGGAGTTCTTTTTTTTCTCCAAAAATTTCCTCTCCGAAATTATTCAGCGGTTCTAAATAAAATTTAATATTAACGCCACATTAAATACAAAAAGCAGCCCCTCTACAGGCCCGGAGGTGCCCAGAGGGTTCCAGGAATTTAAGGACCCCAGATTTCTTGACAACGGCACAGGATGGTGGTAAGGTTGTCAGCATTAGGCACCGGCCGCCTTTACCCCCAGGAAATGTTCCTGGTTCTCATTTCTGTTAGAGGCTGAGTCGACCCCAGGGCCATAGTGCAATCGGAAGGATTTTATGTCAATGAAAAATCCACTGACACCATCTGGGAACGAAACAGCGACCTTCCGATTTGTAGCACAACACCGGGAGAATATAAATGGAAGTTAAAAATCGAAGTTTATCAGTTTTACAAATACAGATCACTCTACCTTTCTATAAATCTTTTACTTTGCAACATTTACAGAGAGAAACTAATTATACGTTCATAAAATATACACATACAACAATACGCTCAATATACACTGGTATATTCCTATTGTATATTTTTGGTTGTGACTGTAGAAAGCAGTTAGATATACGTAAATCAATTTAAGATGCTCGAAGGTAGTGCAAACTCGGTTTTTTAGAAGTGAGTGGAACAAACGCATCATCATCTCCATCTAACTAATATCGAGTTGGGCCACTTGTGGACCCGTTCCAGTCTCACACGTCTAAAAGTCTCTTTAATGGCCTCCCCTCGTTTCTTCTGCTATGGAAGAAACGCAAGTTCAAAATTATTTGTAAAATCAATAAAATCTTATGTCAGTCCTAACAGAGAAACATTCTGATGACACTTATCCTTCAATATCTTTCGGAAAAAGTAACAATCCAGAGTTTATAATTTGTTTATTTTCATTTACAATCTGCGAGCATTTCGGAGTTGAACATGCATTTTCGGAAACACATAACCTCTCTATTTCATGCACAGTCGGCAGTAGGTGACTGAATGTGTTTAGAACTTTGGTAGCGTGCTAGTGAGGGAGGAAAAGAGAAGTACTTGAAAAAAAGAAAACAGTCATACTGTCGCTTTGTCCACCAAATGCGCCATATGGCTTTATGGCGTCTCGTGTATTGCAATCTCTGAGTGACGTCCACTTGTAAACAATACTTAAATGAAAAACGTCCTTTTTTTTTTCGCAACTAGAACTTGTATAGTATTCTATTAGGAATTATTGTTGTCTGTCGTTTTCTGCTTTGCTGAAATTAGTTTGTATACTGAAAATTCAGGTCTCCTGGGACGTTATTTACAAACAATGCTTTGTCATGTTGCTGGTGTTACATGGTGTAATGTGACTCTGCTTCTTAATTACATTAATCTACTTGTGGGAAGGTGAAAACGGTAAAAAAAGCGTAGCGTTTTGGAAAGCTTTCATCTCATAATTATTCACGTTGGCTACCGTCAACATCAGTTCTCCAGTACCACAGTTTCGCATTTCATGTCAGATGGCCGAAGACTATAAAGTGTATGAAGCTTAGAGCCGTTAAGCCAGAACGTCCAAGGCGACCGGCAGTTCCCTGTGTTTTGTGCGTGGTGACACAACCAAATACAATTCAGTGCCTCGCTGCGCACTGAATAATGTAAAGTTAAAGGTAAAGTTGTCGCTGTGCGTTATTATTATTATTATTATTAATTGCAATTGAGTTGTCACTCGGTGGCAGCAGTCCTTACACTAGTACAGACAAAACAAGTAAGAATAAATGTACATGAACGAAACAATACAAAACACGGTACAAACAATACAAAACACAGTAAATACAACTACACATATTGCCAAACACCCACACATTACAAAACAAGTTAAAACAACCACAGTACAAGTTGAAAATTAATTAAGCATTATGTCATTAAATCGTATGGGGCAGTTTAGGTGTAACTCTAAGCGTTATTGAAATTGTGTATATGCGCAGGCAGAAACTACATCAATATTACCAGACTTGGCTGTCCTTTGCTAACAAAATCCGTGACATCTTCAAATAGAAATTGTTGCCCGTATTAGCATCACTACTACTGAAGAATGAAGCAAAAATCTTCTTGATGAAAAACTGTTTATGCTCTTGCAACCCGTTTAGTGCATGAAAGTAAGGTTCGTCAGAAATGCCTAACACAACGACTTGAGGTATTCCGAAAAGTATCTATATTTATACCACAACATCAAATTGAATGCAGTACCACATGATGTGCACTAATTGTCCCTGCTATCTTGCCGTAAGTTATGATTTTTTTTGTAAAGATGGCAGCTGCAGTACCGTCTGAAGCACTCTCTTCCACTACCTATTATTTCTTCTATTCATAAGCACTATTACCTCCGCAAACAGTCATAAATTCCATATTCAATCCACGAAGGCATAGTCGGAGAGTGGCGTATAGCTACAATCCTTCTTAAATTTGGCACTAATAAAGGAATGTATTAGCTTCGCACATCGGCCACTTTATCACCGGGGAAAGTGCTCACTCTTTCAACGACCGGAAGTCTGAGCGGCTTCCACTGTCCAACTGGGTGCTTTGGAGAGGAGAAGAATCGCTTGCCTCTGTCCAGCCGGCAGTCTAGTCACCATGACAGTTACGGTTTGTCAGCTTTCGCAAACATTCCTCACGATGGAAGGCGGTGTCTGAAGTTAAGTGTTGCGTATGTAACATTAGAGATGTGCCTGTACCTAAAGCTGTAGGGGAAAAGGTTTCCTTTTTCAATTACGGTTTGCAATTTTACACCTCGACCGGAAATTATGCGTCTGATATGAAAAGAAAATTACTGATTTTTAAACGATTTATCTATTCAGCCTATTGCATAGACTGCGTATGGAATTGGGTACACCTTATTCAATAGCACCGACGATTGTTCGGAGGAACAAGAAAAAATTAGTCTAAAACTGATATTTTCTTTAAATTCGTGTTTGATAAATCAGTTGTTCATTTTTACACTCCATTTCTCTTAGTCGAAACGGTAGGTGTAGAGGGTTTACAAAATGCTTGCCATCTGTCACAGTCTCGAGCCATTGCTCTTACTCCTTTCCATGCAATTCTTCCTTTTCTTCAAAATCTTCTGTATCTCTTCTTCCTAAGTCTGTCTGGGGTCTTCCTCTGGGTATGTCCCCCTGTGCTGTAGCTTTCCAGGTCATTTTAGGGTTTGTCTCATCCCACATTCTTAAAAGGTGCCTAAACCACCACAAACAAGCTAATTATTTGTAAACGAAAAGCTAAATATTGTCTGGACTTGCTCGTTTTAATACAAAAATGTGGTGACGAAGTAAACATAAACATTTTACATTTCAGTCAGCTTGTCACTCGGATTACCCTTGTTGTCGTGACATTTTAATGCGTACTATGTCTGCCACTTCTGTCACCAAACCCTACTTCGCATCTTCTGCGCGTGTCTCACACATTTACTCTTCCAAACATTACGGAAGCAGGTAACTCACGTCTCACAGCACGGGCTGATGAGACTGAAGCACGAAAAAAAAAAAGTGGCACAATAAAAACAGATTTAGGAAAACATGAGTTTGTGAGAGAAGGGTAACCGAGAAGCGACAGATTCCGTGATGAGGACTTTATAGCAGATTTACAATAATAACAACTGTAGTACTCTATCCGATCTTACCCCCAGAACATTTTGAATATGGCTACATTCACCCTCTTATCGTTTATCTCCGCGAAAATGTCGCGGGATACTTGAAACTATATAACCTGCTACTACTCTCAAGGGAAGCATACGACTTTTTTCGGGGTGCCTCACTTCAGCCTTATCATCGCTATGTTTGGGCGCAGCAGGAAAGTGTGCTGTCTTGATTTAAATTCACACGTGCTTTGCAGGACAGTAATGGTAAGGACAAGTCTATTTTTGCGCATAATCGCCAAGCCGTGTGTGAGAGCAGCTGAAGGAAAGATAAGCTGAATTAAGATCATACAGCACAGATATGGATCAATACACTTACGTGACTTTGGCAAACGCTGCCTTTGGCCTTACCGTCCGCACCGTACACACGACCTACACAGCGGCTCTCAAGACCACCACGCATCCAAAAACTCGGTGCAGAAAACCATATGCTGCAACTCAACATCTAATGTTCCTGATGATGGGCGTTTGTACCCGAAACATGTCGAGCTAAGAATACATCAATAAAATTACCTAGTTGCATCAAGTTGGCATTTCACTTTATTTCATGATGAAGATGCACGGTCAGACAACCCTCAAATTTCCATTTTATTCTTTTCACAAGAAATCTCTTAAGAGCATACAGGGACTTCTTTGCTTCTCGTTACAAGAGGAAAGATGTCGGCTGGCTGATTGACTCTTGTAAGTTAGTTTACATAATGGCTGCTTAACTCCATTGAGCAGTTCTTCTTGAGAAGCTAATAGTCGCTCACCGTGTTCATAAGAGCCGGCCACTTGACGCTGTACTGAATCATATGAAATCAGTCCACTCTGTCGGACCCCATATAATTAAGGTCTGTTTTAACATGCCTATTACACTCCCATCTACGTCTAGGACTTCCAAGTGGTCTCTTCCCTTCGGGATGAATAGTAGTTAACTTCATGCCTGTCATCAAGCACTCTCTTCAAAGTCGCTTCCTCTTTTGAAGTTAAACGTGATTTGAAGGCAGTTCGTAAAAAATGGTTCGAAGCACGTGTGGTCTTAATAGACCAAAATGAACACATCCGTAATGTTCTTTAAAGGTTTTGCTATTTTATTATGCCTCAGTTCTAGTGCACGTATCGTCATGTTTTTACTTAAAATTTTTTGTTTTTTTGAAGGGTTCTTTCAAACATTCAGCATTCCGAAGAGAAACGTCACCGAAACTCGATACGTTTCTCTCACGTGACGTGGTGGATGGGCACTAAGTTTTTTTTTCCGACAAAAAGAGCTGATCTCAGTCACAGGTCCAGGGATATAAAATATCTCTTTCCATCGGACCCAAGTTTTGCAAATAAAATACATACATACTTTTAGCTTTTCTGCACAAAATTTGCGCGAAAAAAATTTAGCCTGTTAGCTATAAATGCCCTTGGAAACGCCAAGTGTGTAAAATGTTTGAAATTGTTTTAAATTTTTACCTAAATGGTAAGCGGCAAAGTTTATTGAAAATCTCCAATATAAAATTTAATGAAATTCCTGTCAGAATGTCTCGAGTTGTTTCTTATGAAGAATTAATAATAATAATAATAATAATAATAATAATAATAAGCTGAAGGAGAAGGAGAAGAAGACCAAGAAAAAGAAAAAGAAACAGAAGCAGAAGAAGAAGAAGACGAAGAAGACGAAGAAGAAGAACAATACAGAATAAAATAAAAATTGTTGATATATACTATCAGGCAAAATATTAATCACATTTTGCTTTGGAAATGTTTTCTAAAACACGTTATTGAAGGAAAGATAGAAGGACGAATATAAGTGACGGGAAGAAAAGGAAGAAGACTTACGCAACTACTCATTGACTTTAAGGGAAAGACAGGTAACTGGAAACCGAAAGAAGAAGCAATAGATCACCCTGTGTTGAGAACTCGCTGTGGAAGAGGCTATGTACCTGTCATAGGACAGGCAACGGCATGGATGAAAAAGTGCTAAGAAGACCAGAAACCCCTACAGAATTTTCCTGGTCTGACACATCAGAAATTGGTCGCTTGAGACACTGAGAAGTTGTTAGTGGGACAAAATTAATATCATTCGTAGGAAAAAGGGTTGTGAATGTTGGTACTAGAAAATACTGGCTCTGGAGCATATCCCGTATTGTGTGCTTAGAAGCAAAGAAATGCTGATGATGACGACGACGATGATGATGATGTCATGGAGCAAGAACTTCATTCCAGTGAGCTCCACACTGTCGTGGCAATATCCTCATTAACTCGTGTTCAGTAACCTCACCGTTAGGACGGGCCCCACCGTGGCGAACCTCGTGACACGCGTTGTTAATTCGGCGGGGCACTTAACCTCCGGTCAGCAGCTGTGCAGGAAGCAGACAGCCCGTGGGCGGCCCCTCTGATACACGCCCATGTGGCCGTCTCAGTGAAAGTTGTACTGCTAAGCCACCGTAATCGTTAAAGTCGATTACGTAAATGCTACAACTGGTCGTGTTAAACACGTGTGTATGATCCTCCTAAAAGTGATTTAACTTCATATTTCGTGATGAAATTCACCCAAACAAGTCAAGACACGCCCTATTTCTTTGCCGGTGTAGATCAGGGAGGGCGTCTGAACACTCTGCTTTATTACAGCTGTGATTTAGGGAAAACGCTGTTGCACTCAGTATCAGTGGCGTAGCTCAAAAAAAGGGGGGGGGGAGACAGATTTCAAGGGGCGGCATAGTGAATATTTTAAGCTACGAGTAAATATATTTCGGCTCTCAATAAATTTTCATTTATTGAACAGAAATTTTAAAAAATCAGTAAATTGCTGTTATCTTTTTAACTCGTTTTCTATTTAGGAGTTGCCATAATGATTACTTGTGCCTGGCACCAAAAGCCTAGCTACACCACTGCTTATAAGACAGTAACTGTTGTCACCGCAGCGAGAAACTCAAATCTCATTCAGAGACAAACTCTGTTTCATAGACAACTGTAATTCCGGGAACAGATGTATACAGTGGCCGGTAAAGTTTAGTGGACGAAGAGAAGTTTCTCATACGACTGAATGTATAAGCCGTGATCATACAAGCATCAATGATGTCTTGCAATTCCGGTTTAAGCCAATATTTTGGATGTAATGAACTTCTCTGTAGTTAGACTCAGAAACAGAAAATAATGTTGTTTGTCAGTAATCCTGAATATACTATGTCAAAGTAAAATAATTATTGTAAAGTTTTATGAAGAAATGTAGGGCTTAACGTCTTCGCCCTTAACGTGGTGTGACCCCATGGATTTTGCCTACTGTACGATGTAACTCTTACGGAATTATGAGACAGAGGTAGTTGAAACTGACTCAGGTTCATGCTCGAAGGCGGGGCTTGGTACTAGCGGTGTTCTACTATCCAATTCTGTTGCGTGGAATTAGTTAACATCGACAGCGTCTGATCACGTGTGGATAAACTTCTATGTATCTACGGAAATTTAAAGGCAAAGACAGCATGAACTGCAGACCTTTTCCCGAAACAAACTAGTTGGACGGCAAATACGCCTCTTCACTGGAAATGTGTGAGAGATAACCTACGACCTCTGCCCACGGGCACAGATCAATACAACAAAAGCTTGTGTTCGGGCTTAGCACACTATCCAATTTCTACTTAGAACCGTGTGACGTGTTTCATTCTAAAATAGGCCTATACTTTATTACTATCTATTGCCATCGGTGGTAATTCATGCAAAATAAATAATGAATAAATAATGAAGGTAATAAATTGTAATAAAATATATTATGAAACACCAGGGAAATGCACAGGTATTAATTACAAGCTTTCCATAGTTGCCTCACTAGCATGTACCCCCCACTGATACAAAAGAGAAATGGCAAGTAAAATGGTTTTTTTTAATTCAACGTCAGCAGATTTGCCTTGAAGAGCTGATAGTCGCTGATGATCTTTGAAGTTAGAATTTGACGCTGTTCTGAGCAATTCCGATCGAGTCCTGAGCTCTACATGAACCACATTTCTTTATCTTAATGTGTTGCATTCATTTGTTTATTGAGAAAAAGTTAGATTAGGTTAGGTTCCTTTCGACACAATTTTTATTCTATATGATTTATAAAACGTTTTTTATAATTCAGACTGCGTGTTTCGGTCCATTCCCTGGACAAAATTTAGGTCTATGACGGGATTAAACATTAAAGCGTGAAAAGTGAAGTATTTCTGTTATAGAACTGATTATGGTACAGGGAATGGAGCGAAACATTTATTCTAAATTACATAAAATTTTTGTGAGCTGTGTGTAAACAGAATTTGCGTCAAAAGGAAACTTTCTATTTTAAATGTACATAAAATCTTTTGGGAAAGTCGTTTTTAATATTATGCCATCGTGACTTCCAAAGTGCTCCGTTGGTCTGAGACTTTTCGACAAAAGGGTGTAGGACCCATGCACGTGCTATTTGTATCGCCCATCCTATCCTGCTTCGCTTGAAACATTTGCATTTTTATACGATGTGCGTAAAGCTTTGTGACTGTCTCTAGTTCATGAATTTTACTGTTGAATATCAAATAATTTATCTTCCAATTATTTCCTCATCCCAAAGCTACAGATGAAATGACTTTCTCCTACAGGCGTCCATGAAAAAGAGTAAAGCTAAATGTTTATATTGTGACCAATGTTAGGCCTTCTTACGCGAGTAGTGTGGAGGGACTCGTGTTTAGACGTCGTCGCTGCCAAACGTACTAGCCGCATGACAATCCTTAAGCAGTTTCGAAGGTGCGTGAGAGAACGAGAATAAACAGAGACGCCTTAGCCCAATAATTTCCATTAATATAAAACAAAATGTAACTCAAATCCTGTTATTTTTTTTTTTTTTGCCATCTCTCACATTCATAGAAACATGGCTTTGTGGCATGAAGACCACAAAAGTAAACGCTCTTCTTATACACCGCTGTGATAACCTAAAATCTCACAATGTTTCATCTCTTTAAATATCCATATCATCAGTCAGTCGTCATTGTTCTACGAACTGGAACACAATGGATTTAACAAAAAAGACACAACCGAATGGTATAGATCTCACTTTAAATTTAGATTAAAAGGACGCATATTATCAGATTGGTATAAAGGGGGATTATCGCCGCGGTTTTTATTGTCCCTTAATTAATTTGTAAAGGACAGAAAGTACTTTCGAATTGTCATCATATTTATAATCTCATTTAAGCTCCAAGGGAATAAGCCTGTTGGCTTCAAACTATGTCCATTTGTATTTAGTCTGTAACGTAAATATAATTTCTATCTATGGTGACGCGCATGTAGCCTGCAGAAATCAAATTTTTACAGATATCTCATATACTGTCACCATGAATTCTACCCCTATTTTTACGCTGTAATATAATGTTCTCTTTCAAATCGGTGTAAGATTATAGTGATACGCTTTGCTCATAGGCTTTTTTCGAGATAAAATTTTACAAACTTACGAAATGCCCAAATTCTATTCCATCTCCTCGCCAAAAATTACAAAAAATAGCAGTAAGAATAATTCCCAAGGAATCGCTTCGTTACACTTTCCCCCAATAAATTTGTATAAGCCTATTTATGTGCTCCACCTCACCACTTTGCAAGTTCATCATTCACTTGACAGCCCAAGTAATAGCTGGTGAAGAATACAGATTATAGAGCTGTCCATTACATAGTTTCCTTCAGCACCTGTTACGTTTCCTTGCGTGTGCACATTTTGGAGAAGAGTTTTTTTTTTCTAAAAAAAATCCTCAAATTGTGCTCTGTCTTCAGAAGTAAGAAGTTTATAAGCATGTAAACAAGCAAATTACATTGCGATTCACTAACCCACACACACTATATAAAAGTAAATTAGGAAATGTGTAACGATATAGAGACACGAAAACTTATTTGCGGATATTTTCGAAAGAATTGCTTGTTATTTTAATGCCGTTTCAAACACCAATGAGAAAAATATAATTGCATTATCGGCTTTAAAATAAATAAGAAAATTGAAAAAATATGGCCGCAAACAGGGAACTGGAATTTACTAAGTACACGGAAGAAGAACATAATGTCCTCTGTTTGAAAGAGAACCGTGCCCAACGTATGTTTTCAAAAAGTGTTTTTACGAGAAGACATCGACAAGGACTTCTACGTAGTGAATGGTGCCCAATGAACGAAAATGTAGCCCATAGAAACATATTGAACTGTATGAGCGTAATGGAGATGAGAAATGTTGGAAAATACGTAATTAAAATGACAAGCGAATGGGGAAACACACACACACACACACACACACACACACACACACACACATATATATATATATATATATATATATATATATATATATATAGAGTAGGTTATGGGGGAACAGAATGAGGACATTTTTGGTGTAGAGGCAATACTGCAATGATACGGAAATAGAAGTGTAGTAGTAGAAGCGTAGAGTATGATTAGCCAAATGAGAGTTGTAGGCCAGTACAAATATGCATATATTTAAGGAATCTGCGCTCATTAAAGTCATGGCGTAAAGAACAAAACACAACTCATTAATTTCATATATATATATATATATATATATAATGAAGACATATGTTAATCTTTAATATAGAACTAGAAAAATAATTTAATACCCTGAAACGACTAGGAAGAACCGGGCAGGCTGCAGGCTCACCAGAGTTAAAGCAGCATGCTGTCACGTCCTATATCTTGTACCCTGTACAAACAACCATGATTGGTCGCATTCACTTCAAGCCTTTTATTCTACAAAAAAGATATCGCTCAATGTGGGTTTCGATACACTGATTTCTCTTTGAATAAAAAGCAAGGATCGAACGTCACACCCGACCGGGTTTGGTAGTTTTCATCCGTCCGAATGCGCGTGCTGCAACAGGCGGTCACCATTTAGTGCTTATTCTACACTGCAATAAGTGTATAAACGTTCCAGTTGGCTGATGTTTACTTTCAAAAAGCTGGATTCACACTAGCCAGCATTACGATTAGGAGCGCACAGTAAGAGAAGTTAAACTGGCTGTACTAAGTTAATTTATATGTGCATTCGTTGGTTGATAAATTGAAGTTATTCTACAAAAAATGCACGGTGCTACAATAAGATTTATAGTTAATGCCCAACAGGCAAAACTGAACAACAACTAT
>Ga0123353_10005630_pt1 | contig 16493 bp, 10 predicted proteins | sample TergutLab28metaG_3_FD_92763 | JGI IMG/M metagenome (GOLD analysis project Ga0123353, IMG submission 92763) | Labiotermes labralis P3 segment gut microbial communities from Petit-Saut dam, French Guiana - Lab288 P3 | ecosystem: Host-associated > Arthropoda: Insects > Digestive system > Gut ... | reverse complement strand
TTTTGTGTGTAATGTTGTAATAGCATATGTTGTTGTGTGTAACATAATAGCATATGTTGTTGTGTGTAACATAACAACATATGTTGTGTGTAATGTTGTAAATAGCATGTTGTTGTGTATAATGTTGCAATAGCATGTGTTTTTGTGTGTAATGTTGTAATAGCATATGTTGTTGTGTGTAATGTTACAACAGCATAGGTTTTTGTGTGTAATGCCATAATAGCATATGTTGTTGTGTGTAATGTTGTAATAGCACATGTTGATGTGTGTAATGTTGTAATAGCATAGGTTTTTGTGTGTAATGTTGCAATAGCACAGGTTTTTGTGTGTAATGTTGTAATAGCATATGTTGTTGTGTGTAATGTTGTAATAGCATGCTGTTGTGTATAATGTTACAATAGCATACATTTTTATGTGTAATGTTGTAATAGCATATGTTGTTGTGTGTAATGTTGTAATAGCATATGTTGTTGTGTGTAATGTTACAACAGCATAGGTTTTTGTGTGTAAAGTTCTAATAGCATATGTTGTTGTGTAACATAATAGCATATGTTGTTGTGTGTAATGTTGTAATAGCATATGTTGTTGTGTACAATATTGTAATAGCATGTTTTTGTGTGTAATGTTGTAATACCATATGTTGTTGTGTGTAACGTTGTAATAGCATATGTTGTGTGTAATGTTGGAATAGCATATGTTGTTGTGTGTAACGTAATAGCGTATATTGTTGTGTGTAATATTGTAATAGCATAGGTTTTTGTGTGTAATGTTGTAATAGCATATGTTGTTGTGTCTAATGTTGGAATAGCATATGTTGTTGTGTGTAACATTGTAATAGCATATGTTGTTGTGTGTAATGTTGTAATAGCATAGGTTTTTGTGTGTAATGTTGTAATAGCATATGTTGTTGTGTGTAATGTTGCAATAGCATATGTTGTTGTGCGTAATGTTGTAATAGCATAGGTTTTTGTGTGTAATATTGAATAGCATGTGTTGTTGTGTGTAACAATGTAATAGCATATGTTGTTGTGTGTAATGTTGTAATAGCACAGGTTTTTGTGTGTAATGTTGTAATAGCATATGTTGTTGTAACACAATAGCATATGTTTTTGTGTGTAATGTAATAGCATATGTTGTGTGTAATGTCGGAATAGCATATGTTGTGTATATGTTGCAATAGCATATGTTGTTTTGTGCAACGTAATAGCATATGTTGTTGTGTGTAACGTAATAGCATATGTGTTTGTGTGTAATGTTGCAATAGAATATGCTGTTGTGTGTAATGTTGCAAAAGAATATGATTATATGTGGAACATTGCTCTTAACATGACTATTTGACTGTAACATGTCAGGTGTTGGTAAAATGTTAAGTTCATGAATTCTGTACTTGGACAGTCTTTAAAAATCTAAGAATTAAACAAATAAGTTTAAACAATAAACCCTAATTTACAACAGAAGTGAATACTAAAATTTATTACTCCTCAAAACTGTTTCCAAAGACATAAATTTAGTGCTGTTTGAAAGCACAATCATTCCAACATCACACAGCAGAGCAGCAGAGATGAATATGTTACAGGCCAGGACAAACAACTATATATATCAACATTATGGTATTTCAGGAAACACTGCAACATGACTTCACAGATGGATTGCTACATTTTAAAGGGACCTTCAGTGCCACACACTCATGATGAAGGCAGCAGTTCCTCCAAAATTCTGACAATACTTGGCCACCAAATTACACAACATCACACCCGACTGGATATCCACAGTCGTAGGAAACTCAAACCTTACACAGTTACATACACTAGTACAATGAACAAACCATTATGACAATACTGTCAAATATAATAATCAAATCTCAAGCCCTGTAAATACATGTATTTATTTCAATTTAGTTACATTTTAATCATAAACCTTTGTTTCCCTCCTCCTCGATAAATGCTGATTTTATACATCTGCCACAGTAAATGTATGCACTTACACACACACAGGTGTGCACACATGCACAAGACTGAACCTGTTACACCAATGAACAGCCCAACATCACAATTGACACCGATCAGCTGCTTATGTACTGAACTGCTGCCTTAATACTTATGAAGCCAACACTTTTTCTTGTTAAAGTCACACATTCTTCCCTGTACATAATTTAATCCCAGCTTCCCAAGTTCTGCATTGTGGCACTAGGCATGTTATTATTTTTGCTTTAAAATGGTACTGGATTCATGAAATATACAGTTTGGAAGGAGAATTTTCAGAGACCCATACAAATATTTCCACAAATAAAACTTATGAAATGGCATAATGCACGACAAAACTGATAACACACAGTACCCCAAAATAAACACACTAACAATTAAGTCATGTAACTTTACTCCTTACTGAAACAATAACACAGTTTGGTAAGACCACAAGCACAGACAGTATAAGATTCAGTTTCATATCTCACAAGGTTATGACAGTCCTTTATTCCATCACTGCAGGACAACCCCAGCTGCTTGTTACGAAGAGCTGCCTTCAACAAAAAGAAGCACCCCTCACTTTGCCTGCAATATTAGATCCTTCTTAAATAAGCATTGGGTTTACTAAAGAGGACCTATGAATTGGCCAGCCCATTCACCCCACAACTCTGTGAAGTTTTCTGATTGGACACATCACAATGAATGGTAGGTGACATGTTGAAGTTTATTAACCTTTATCATACTAGCACACCGAATCCTCTGAAACCTGCATCTTGCTCACGCACCTGTCCTGGTACACTGCATCCATTTAAATGCTCTGTACACTCATGTAGAGGCTTAGAATTATAGACCTACTCATTATCTCCAGATCAGATAATGGTTTGTGGTCAGATTCACAATCCAGCCACTTGACCCAATGATGTATACATGCACCTCTTGAATATCAGTTTCACAGCCTGCCTGTAAACTCCAAAACCTCATGTTTGTTGTTATGCTAATGCAACAGAGGTCTTTCATTGCCTTCTCAAGATACATCAGCAGTGTGACAGTTCAACAGTTCTAGGAACAAAGCCTCATTAACTCTTCCAGACACTGCTGTTACAGGAACTTCTAATTATGACGGCGTGCATTGTAGCAGAATTTTCTTGCTGTGTACCCCACTGCCATAATATAATGACAGATATAATGCACTCTGTTTTTATCCTGTAGCCAAAACAGATGCACTTTATGTGAATGGTTGCAGGATATATTACTACTAAAAGGGAGTAAGCACCAACAATCTGTATATGATAAAATGCCAATGGTATATAAGTTCTCTCATGCCTGTCTTATGTTTCAGTTGGAAGGTTTGAAAAAATACAATACACAGGCTGCATACCATCACACAAACAATTGAATAAAGGCAATTAATGGCTACGCTGTGATGTCATTCTTTTCCCAGAAATTGAAATGCCTTGTTGGCAAACTCCAGTGGGGGGTTACAATTTCATCTGAGTTTGATACATAGAAATAAACAGAATATTATGTAAATAAAACAGCTGAAATAATATGGTATTTCACTGTGTTACCACTTGTTCCAACTGTGTAATAATAAGTTGGACTGAATATCTGTTTCTCAGTCAGCAGTCAGCGATGTCTGTGCATAAGAGAGCCGGGTTCCTGTCCCCAAACCAGACTGAACTGGTTTGGGACAGCGAGAGTGAAGAAGCAGCGAGTGACAGCATCATTTATTTAAGCAATAAAATTGTATGCATTTTTAGACAACCACTGAAATATCTCTGTTTTAGTTACTCTTTCCTTGATGGAGTAAGGAAATACCACGTAGAGATTCTCGATTCCCCATCATGAAAAACATACTGGAAACGATAATGCAAGTCAGTATACTGGAACATCACTCAACAAACGTTGGTCTTTCTCAGTTTGTGATAGTGTCATGTGTGAATGGCGAGTGGTGTGAGAAAATTTGCCAGTGAAGTGATGAAGAAGTATCGTGTGTACGTGCGCGCGCGTGTGTAGTAAGATGATGCTTCTGACACTACCAAGCCAAGGCACAACTCCACAAATCCCGAAGCTGGAATTTCCTATGCAAACTTGGGGCCCAAAACAGAAAAGTAAGTAAAATAAACTGAAAATTATAAAATTTTTAAAATTAACTTCCTGCATGTAGGCACTAAACATTTCTACTGAATCTTTTTTTTGAACTGAAATATCTCTGATTTATTCCCAACACAATGCAGATTATTGCACTATTTCATCATCTTTGGTTCATTAGATGTAAACGTTTATTCAAATATGTGCAAATGATTTAAAGGGCCATCGCAGAAACTCTCTGTACCCTGGGCACAAAGACTGAATTAAATGTCCGTACAATAAAGGTTAATAAACCATGAATATCTAGGTACAACCACAGTGCATTACAGCACTGAAACATATAACAAAGTAACTGTATTTCTATGAAAACCAGTTCATTATTTCAGTTACCAGTAATGTTACTTCTTTCTGGTGGTGTATTTTGGGATGCCTTGTACTATACATTCTCCCACTAATGCATAACAAATTTTGCATTTATTACAGTGTGAATAACTGTACACGATGAAGTGCGCTCTGCTAGGAGCTGTATTCTTCAAACACAGATTATAAGTAACAAGTGAATTAATGGCACTAACATGATCTATAAACCATCTCTCTGTGTGCTGCTATCTCCCTTTCTGCAAAGGACATATGGGAAAAACAACAAAACAACAGACAATGAGAATATTTAAAACTGCTCCAATCTGACAATCTACACCTCAAACAGCAAATCTCTGTACATACAATTCATTATTACATTGCAAAGATGATGGATTTTACATGAAAAAAGCTTACAATCTAAAATATTTACATTGCAAAATGAGCATAAATCAATGAAAATGGAGCCAATTATAATTATGCACATAGTTTTAAGGTGACATTTCTCTGTATAAGACTAGGCATTATTAGTCGCAGTCAGTCACGATATAAGCTTGCATCACCTCATGTGGGTTCCTTATGGTCTCAAGACAGGATTTCTTCTTACAGATGAACTAACGAACACCTGATTTGGAATGTGCAATTAACCACTGCAGTGTAATATCGATGTTATCTTTCTCCTTACATGATATTGAATAGCAGCAAATTTCACGGTCTTGAATTGCACACAAATTCCTGCAAATGAAAGTCACGAGAGTTATACAGTTAACTCCGAGCAGTAAACCAGTACTTGATATGGCGACAGAATGATTTGTATTCAGATTCAGTTATGCCAAAATCTGTTGGAATATCAATGGCAATAAGGATAAAGGATTTGCACCAACACACTTATGGCTCAATCGAAGCACATCCCAGCACTTCCCTTTAGCAAGTGACAAATACCCTGACAAGCCTGTAAGGACAGCCAGTGTCCAGCTGAAACTTGAATTGAATACCAAATAATTACAAGTAACAATCACATTACGTATTTCCTATGTGGTTCAACATAATCATACTATCTTCAGGAGTGTAGTGAAATTATTAGTAGTACAATGTACAGTGTTGTTCATATAATATCAGACACCTAAAACCTATAGAAACTGCATGTGGATAATTAACCGTTTGAAGCCGAATGACCCCTTAATGGGATTTAAATCGACTGCACGCCCTAATGTCCTCTTACGGGGTTGCCAATATGTGTCGAATTTGGAAGGACTTTGTTCGCCGCTGCATCTTGGACACCTATGGATTTGCACGTGGTAGTCACCTATATGTCAAGGCAGCTTTTTGGTGTAAGAGTTTCTTCCCCTCCTCCCCGCTATCCACCCGAAACTGCCTAGACTTCCATGTCATGTGTCAGCTGAGTTAAAATTTTAGAACACAGCACCCTTCCGTTTATCGTTCGCACTGGAGCCGAGTGTAGGTTGAATAAGGCTGAAAATCAACGGTGGACTATGAAACCAGCACTAACTGACCGTCTGAAAGGTTTTCAGTGGCATAAAGTAAAGCGAACTTACAGATCAAACTCAATATATAAAAACTGGAGATATCCACAAAAATTGACATTTACAGCTACAGAAGGGCTCGCAGGTGTGCCTGTTTTAGTTCTGGGACACTCTGAAGGGACCGTGGGGCCCTAATGTGCAACACACAATCGTAAAATTTAGTGAAAATGATGTGGACACCCTTGACTAGCGGAATTTTACCCAGCATTCAAATCGTAGCTTTAGACCTGTTTTGCTGTCACCCTATAAGCTTACTCTTTCTTCAAGGCATTAGGTTTCTGCAGCTATGGCACCAGTCATACAAAACAATCTGACTGTGTCACTGCAGTACGTGGTGCGATGGCAGCGAAGAAAATAAAACTGGATGAGCCAGCCATCAGTGAAATTCTGGTTGCTGACACAGACTCAGAATCAGGCACTGAGGCTAGCGATATAGAAGAAGAATTTTATGAATTCAAAGAAGAACAAGAAGCCTCAGCACAAGAAGACAAACCCCAAGCTGCAACAAGTGGCGGAGGATCACCAACCTGGGGACCGCCTCAAGGCAGGAACATAAAAATCCATCTGTTTGTTGGTCCAGCAAAAGGCTTGAAATACAGTGAGGCTCTACACATCAACAAAGACAGCTCACCACTGGCTCTGTTGATGCTGTTTTTCACAGAAATTTTTCAGCTGCTGGTGGAACAGTCAAACTTATACTACCAGCAACACTTGGACAGACAAGCTGGACCTAGCCAACGACTGCCTGACATTACGTTGCCGGACATAATGACCTTCACTGCCTTAGCTCTGCAGATGGGACACAATGTGAAAGACACACTGCATGGCTACTGGTCTAGACTCAAACAGCTGCACACTCCATTTTATGGTGAGACCATGACACAAGACAGATTTTTTACACATACTGTGGTTTTTGTACTTTGCGGACAATTCACAGAGACTCGACCCAGTCGAGGAATATGACAGACTATGAAAAATACGGACCATCTTCGACACCCTGAATCAGGCTTACCCTAAATTCTACAACCCCTTGGAGCATTTGGCAGTAGATGAGGTAATTGTAAAATTCCAGGGCAGGGTTATTTTCAGGCAGTACATTCCCAAGAAAAGGAAATGTTTTGGCATCAAAATTTACAAAGTGTGTGACAAACCAGGTTATACGTATGACATGAGAGTGTACTTGGGTAAAGACTCATGCTCTGCCACTGATGACATGACTGCAACACACGCAACTGTTAGACATTTGACTTGCAGAGTTGAAGGCTTAGGATACAAACTATTTATGGAAAATTTCTTTTCATCGCCCAGACTTTTGGACGACTTACTGAGACGTAAAATACATTCATGCGGGACAGTACGGCCCTACAGAAAAGACATGCCCTCTGACTTCAGACCAAAAAAAACTGTAACTGACAAAGGATGATGTAAGGGTGAAGACCAGGAGAAATTTGACCGCGCTAGCTAGGAACGACAGACAAGACGTTTATATGCTGACTAACATGGACCCACCACCAGAAGGGAATTTTTGTGATGACAGCAAACGAGCTGTGAAGCCTCAAATCGTGGCACGGTATAACCGGCACATGGGTTACGTCGACAAATCTGATCATATGACGAACAGCTACTCAATGTGTCGACGTAACTTCAATTGGACCATGAAATTGTTTTTCCATTTTCTGGATCTAACAGTACTCAACAGTTGGATTGTTATCTTCATGTGGGGCTAAATGTACCCACCGAGATTTCGGACTTCTTCTGGTGAGGAATTTGATCCAAGAAGCTGGAACAAGCCAAGATCGCCCCACCCCCAGTTTGGTTGGAAGGCCAAGTGCAGCTGCAGTAAATGTTATGAGACTGGACAGCCGCCATAACCAGCATTGGCCAACAAAATCCAGCAAACTCCACTGCCGTGTTTGTTCAGTGCGTGGCCAGCGAAGGGACACCATGTACAAGTGCACCAAATGTAATGTGGGTCTGTGCGTGGTGCCTTGTTTCACTGATTACCACACAAAAACAAATTTGTGAAGCTGGGAATTACAACTAGCGTGTGTGTGCATGTGCATGGTGACTGAAAAGCGACCCAAGGTGCCACGGAACCTCTGCAGCAGCCATAATTATGTAATAAAATATTTACACTACATTTTATATACCACATGCAATAGGGAGGCCTAAATTTATTACAAAAATATGTGAACATTTTTTACCAAATTGATCAATTCATAAATACACTGCAAAATTTTATTTCCTTATATTTGAAGGAAAAGTCTATAAGATATGATTATTTTCTAGGAGTAAGCGCTGAAAATTAAAACCCCACTCTAAAAATCTCGGCACGGTGGCACTGTGCGGGGGGATTTAAATCCGGAATTAAAGGATTAAGGAGCCAGGATGGTTCAATCAGTGTAATGAATCGCTACAAGTTGGCCAGTCTGGGGTATGAACCCTGGTGGAAGGGGGAAAAATTTTTGTTCCAATACAGACTGGACCTACAGCTCATTCAGTCTCCTGTAAAATGAATACCCAGTCTCCTTCCTGCTGGTAAAGCAGCCAGGGTGTACTGTATTCACCCACACCCTTCTTGCACCAAAGTCAACTGGGGGCAGAGCTATACCTCTACCTCCCCTCTGTGCCTGCTTGGCATATAATGGAACAGCCTGTGGAGAATTATTAAACCACCCAACTCCCTGGAGCAGAGTTGTCAACAACCGTTCGCACGTTGTGTCACCCAAAGGTTCAATACACTGTTCATTGCAGCCTGTCTCTTGTCTCATATTTGAGTCAGATCAGTCCAGCCCACATCCTCTCATCCAATTTCATTAAGATCCACTTTAATATTACCCTCCCATGTACACCCAGATCTTTTAAGTGAACCCTTTTCTTCAGGTTTTCCCACCAAAACCCTGCATGCATTTTTCTTCTCCCCAAAAAGTACCATATGCCCCAACAAATATTAAACTTCAACTTTTAAATCAAGTTGGAATCTCCACCAACATAAAGCACAATAGCAGATTCTTAGAGCAGTCTTGGTACAACTCTTCTGATACCCACATGTGTACACAATGTTATTAAGCAGTCATCTGACAGAATAGTTGCACTCTGCACAGAAGTCGACACCAGTTATTACATAGCTGGTCACTTCTCACAATTTGTTATAGCAACCCACTTGTTACCAACAACAAACCTACAGAAACACCAGCAACCAACCTGCAAACACCTGTTAGTCTAATATCAACAGTTCTGGTACAGAAGAATTACAGTAGTCTTAATGTTAATGATTAATTTGGACTGCGAAAACTGGAATAACAAACACGGCAATTCATTTCTGATGCAAAACATGTACTGGGTTCCAAGAACACATGAAATATCAATAATATTTAAATGAAACATTCCCACTGGTGTAACAATCACAATATTTATCAATATTTTCATTCACAACCAAAACACACTTTATGAACAATTTTATTATGTGGCAACCAGTTTTGACACTGAACTTCCATCATCGTCAGGCCACGATACAAGAATATGAATGTCTACAGAAACTAAACACCATAAGTTGCAGATCTTCCCCTTTTACATTGTAATTGATTTTACCCTTGTATACTTTACATATATTTATAATGTAATTTTAATGTACAAGGGGAGATCTCCAACCGCATGGTATTTAGTTTCTGTATACACTTGTATTCTTGTATCATGGTCTGACAATGACCCGAGTTGAGGGTCAAAACTAGCTGTCATGTAATAAAATTGTTCATAGTGTGTGTGTTGGTTGTGATTAAAGATACAGATATAAATATTATGAAATACCAGTAACAAAAATACAAAATAACCTCAGAAAGCACAAAAAATATTAAAGTTTCTTTTTTAATAAAAGCACTTTTTAGGGATGTAAAATACATTATATTATTGAAGAACAGTCTCACACCACAACATGGATGAGTGGCAGGTCATCCTCACCACCAACTTGAAGGCTATCAGTTGAATATGAAGAAATAACAGTCAATTGTGTCACATTTATATGAAAGAGCACTTGTACACTGGAGTTTGGGAGCACATAAGCAATCCACCCCACTCAATGAAAGACACAGCTTGCTTGCACAACTGCATGTAGGTGTGGGCAGCAGACTCACCGGACACACAGTGTAGCAACAACAGCATTAAAATGGGTGACCATGAAAGGCTGCAATCCAATCAAGGTCCATAAACTTTTGAGACTTCACTGTAGGTGATTAGGTCAGTCACCAAAGGCACTGTAACTGTTGTATCTAATGTTCATATGAGGAGAGTCCTTCTTGAAAACCTTGCAGTTCCTCAGCTATTTATGGAACACCCAGGATTTTGCAGTGCCAAAAGGTTCATTATCTTGTTTGTATGAGTTCAATTACCCCCATTCTGAATCAGACACACTTCATGGTTTCAGGCTTCCACCACAAAGTAGCTGAGAACAGCGCTCTTCAGGGTTATTACGCAGCGAGTAGTTGTTATTTCTTTCAGTAAGAAGTTACCACTACTTGCTGCATAATAGCCCAGAAGAGTGCAGTTCTAAGACACACTTCAATCATATTTCTTTAAAATGCATTTCAATAATTCATGAAAAGTACAGAAATTATAAAAACAAAGAACCAGTCTGAAATGCTGAAATGTGAATTAACCTATGTTATTTCTTATTCAAACTACTCAAACTGACTAAGATAAACAGTCTAATGCGTATAACATGTGCATATTATGCCATCTTACATACATTCTTTCGATAAGTCCATTCTCATCTAAGGCATGTGGAAGGTCGCGTTTATTGCCTAGGACCAGTACAGGGATTCCTGTCAACTGTGGTTTGTCCAGCAAGTTGTGTAATTCATTACGAGATGCTTCAATCTTCTCTGGATCTGCAGCATCAACCATATACCTAGAAAACAATTTTCTAATTTTTTAAACTTGCATACCAATACATAAAATTTGTTAAATAGTTTAACTGCTGTAAATAATGTCAGTTATATATGTATCAGTCAACGCATGTGTCTGTCAGTACATGTATCAGTCAATGTGTGTGTCAGTTATATATGTATCAGTCAATGTATGTGTCTATCAGTACATGTATCAGGCATGTGTCAGTTATAAATGTATCAGTCAATGTATGTGTCTGTCAGTACATGTATCAGTCAATGTGTGTGTCAGTTATATATGTATCAGTCAATGAATGTGTCTATCAGTACATGTAACAGGCAATGTGTGTGTCAGTTATAAATGTATCAGTCAATGTATATGTCTGTCAGTACATGTATCAGTCAATGTGTATGTCAGTCCTCACATCCCTCTCTAAAATCTTGTAATGCATTTAGTAACATACAGCTTCATTTCCACACACGGTTTTAGGCATTTTGTTCCTTTCTGTAGCCTGTTTTACTAAGCGTGAAATGAAACCTCATGTTCACTCAATGACAAACAAGGAAAACATAACTTACATGCAGAGTAGCTACGGATGAAATTATTTGAGCTGGAACTTTCTTTTCACCAATCTCTCATGGTCACAACATGATATAACAGAAACAAACTACAATTGGTTTGTGTGTCAAACCACGCTTCTGAGAGAACATCATAATCATCTAAGACAATAACCACCCTACTAAACTATGTCCTAGCTTAGCATCATTAATGGCCACCCGAGTTCAGTAATGTGTAATACAGGGAGTATCACTGTCCATGCAAAATGCTAACAATGATATCGGTGCAGCAATCACTTGTGTAGCAAGAAAAAGTTCAGCCAGTCTCCACAAATTGTCTGGTACAGAAAAATATTGTAGAAACCCACAAATATCCTAAATATCAATGTAATGGAACATACGGCCAGTATCACAAACATGCACAATGACATTCTTCAAGACAATAAAACAATTCAACACAAAAATGTCAGATGTACCTGATGGAAAAGGCAGTAATACTGACTTATGTAAATGCTAACAATATAGCAAAATAGCCTACATCACTGAGATGTTAATCAAGAGTACAATAACAAAGTTCCACTTACACTATAGCATTAACACCTCGGCAATAGCGTTCCCACATTGACCTAAACCGAGGCTGACCCCCAATGTCCCAAACTTTGATTGTAACATTTCCTTTCGTTATTTTTCTCATGTTGAATCCTACAGTTGGAATCATATCTTCACTAAATTGGCCAGACTGTAAAACAAAGAATACATTTAAGAAACAATAATTTACAATGATAACCTCAACTCCATAAGATTCTGCTGAAATTTAATTGGATCCGTCGTATTCGACATGGCCCTTATACGCCTGTAAAACACCCAACTGCGTTCAGTGACAATGACTTCATATTTGTATTCAATCAGCATCATTGTTTTCTTACCGCTATGACATTTACAAAGGTTGTCTTCCCAGAGTACTGTAAACCTACAAGTGTCAATTCCATTTCCTCCTTCCAAAATAAGCTTTTAAACCAGTCCAAAATCCTATTAATCAAGGCCAACATTTTGCTGACACTACTAACTACCTAGTACAACACAACACACAATAAATTTGCTCCGACTCAACACCGAACAACCAGATGACACACCAAAGAGTGTATAACGAAAATACTCAAACCGTACAGTCAAAAATCCTATGGGCATGGACCTTGCCTGTGTGCCACTACACGAACTACCACTAACACCAGCGGAGATACTGATTTATGCTAGAACACAGCAAGTACATTGCCCTTAATTTTCATTACCTTAAATTGCAAAACAGTGTATTAACTTATTTTATTTAGCATCGCTCACTAATTGTATGTTTGTTTTACATTCTGTCAAAGTAATAATTTTTCATGCGTGATCATTCGGATATGATAGATCATGGTTGTCTACAGTCCAACCAACAGAAATGTTTAGTTGGTTCTGAGTAGACTATCGGTAATAGGTACCATAGATAATTTAAATAGGTACTCTAGGTTGCTGTTGTTTGATGGTGGCATCGTGTGGAAAGAGGTGTATCGCAAGGTCTGCGCTGTTCTGGGATATTACGCAGCGTAAGAGTGGGCGTTCCGTACTGACGTTTCGGAACAACCTTCGGTCCCATCTTCAAGGGTCAGGAAACTCAAGAAGAATGAGAAAGAACGAAGTAAGGAGTTTGATTTCTTTTTTCGAGTCTTTCAACTCTCTGGACGTTATGTAGAGTAGCCCCCACCTTTGAGGTGTACTCTACGTGATTGCATACATACATACAAGATGACTCGAATTCATGACCCTTGAAAATGGGATTAGATAGGTTCTCCCGAAACGTCGGTACGGAATTATCACACTGCGCTCTATAATATTTCAGAAGAGCGCATAGCTCATAAAAAAAACCGCAGCGGAAGCCAGAAATCAGGCATAGGCGTATTGCCGTTAGCGCAGATCAGGGTTGGAGCAGGGTAAATGACTGAGTTGTAGTATTTCTTTGGGCCTAGGTAGGAAATTAACTTCATTGCGCTTGACACGGATCGGAGGGACTGCTTGCTCATATAATGGACCACTTACCCACCCCCTCCTACTTCGTTCTTGAAGATGGGGGCAATGTGGTCGAAATGTTGGTAACACTGCGCACGTTCATGTACTAATCGCTCCAAATGGTCAGCTTCAACAACCTCATTCAAAATCGGCGGTCCTCAAATAGGTAGTATTTACTATTTAATCACGCTTTATTTAGCAACGCTGTTAGTACCCTACACTATATAGTGCTGTCAAATGGTTAGGGTCGTTAACAAATGTACTTAATGCTGTACGGACAGTAGGATTTGTGCACAACCAATTAGTGTTAAGATTTTGGAATGGTGTCAAATGTGGAACATCGCAAGACAGTGGTATACCCATCATTGAATTTGAGGTTCATTGTTAAAAATTAGACCAATGCTGCCCTACCCAGTCCCTGAACCTGGTGAGCTTTAGTTAGTAGCAACAACACAAACCATTCTTAATTAGAACTGGTCACTCAGAGATGCAGCAGTTGGGTATTTTGCCCTTAGGTATATGGGAAGATAGGGCGAGGTTCCCTAGTTACTAAACACAGCCCTTGTTTGTGTATATACCAATTCAACTTTGTTGGCTGCACAGAGATTACTTATCACCAGACCGACAGCTGGAGAGTGGGTGGCCTCATCTTTTGAGGTATGGCAGTGATATCCACTGTAAGGGGAGAAGTCCAGCAATGAGAAGTACAGAATTCTCTGTATTAGATTACACATGTGATGTAACAGAATTTTAGTCTGTTAAGAAAACGGTTAAATTTACAAGGAATATGAAGCACATATTCACGAAACTATATGCAAGCAACATCAACAGGTTCACTGTAACACTTTATATTTCCATCACACCAATAGGAAATTTGTATAAAAGTACCACACAGGACATACCTTTTATTAAGACTGTATATGTAAATGATTATATATTTGTATGCTACAGTACCCAGCGCTCAATATAGCAAAATCCACAAAATCTGACACAAATGTAATGTTGGTTAGTTTACTTCTCAGGTCTGCAAGTTATACAGCATAAAATCACAAGACAGCCATCACCCACTGTAACAGTTATTCATGGTGGTTTCTTTATAATCCAAATTCTTGAAAACTAAAAAACTCAGTAGGCAGCGTATATTGTTTTCCAAGACATGGAATGAACAGCTAATATTTGTATCAACACTATAAACCTTTACCTTTGTAACAAAGACATGTTTTGTGAAGTTGCTATTAAATATTTTTCTACATAGTCACGTTTCATTCTTTGTATGGGTTTAAGTACTATGCCAGCATGTAGTCTCTTGGACTGAATGAAACAAAAAAACTGAGGCTAGTCAAATCTTAAGCTCAGTATAACACCAGGCACCTGTTATATGTATAGCTCAGTATTGCACCTCGCTACAAGCTGGACGGCCCAGGGATCGAATCCCAATGGTGTGAGATTTTTTGCACCCATCCAGACTGTCCCTGTGGCCCACCAAGCACTGTGTATAATGGGTACTGTCTCTCTTTCATAGGACTAGAGCAGCTGGGGCATAGCATTGACAAACCACTCCCATCAAGTGCTAAGGTTAAAGAAAGAGTAGAGCTATACACCTCCTACTCTGCTGGGTCTTCATGGCCTGTTCTAGTTAAATGTTTTTATATGTATGAATAGTTGGTAGCACTGTTTCATTATATTTTGTTTAGTTTAAATGAAACATCAGCAGTAATACAAAAGCAGGTGGCATTAGAACTAATACCCTCCACCCACAAACACAAAATCACCACCATACATCAGGCCTACCCACATACCTGCAACTTGTTATTTTAATCTTACATTTTCACCTCAGCCACCCAAGTTTTCTTCTAAGTCCCATACAATAACAGTTTTTTAACTGAATAAGAAATGTCTCTTTTGAAGACAACTAGTGTCCCAACTGTGGAATTTTCAATTGTGAATTGCAACATTAAACGAATGTGCACTTAATCATTTTTTCTCCACAGTACCTAATCCTTATGCTACAGATTTAAATCCTATTTGTGGGGTTCACTTGGTTGCAGCTTAATTTCAGACATTTACAATATACTCCATAACACATCTAAAAATTGATAATTTTGCCTTTGAAAGGCTGCAAAATTTTAATTATGTGGGCTCCATTTTGAATGCAGGTAATAAAATGAATACAGAAATTGCTGAAAGAATATCAAAAGGAAACAAAGCATACTGTGCCAACGCAAAACTAATAAAATCAAAATTCGTAAAGAAAAACAACAACATGAAAATATATAAGACGACGATAAGACCAGTTGTTACATACTCATCAGAGACTTGGACATTAACAGCAAAAGATGAAAACAACCTGCACATTTTTGAAAGGCAAATACTAAGAAAGATATTTGGTCCTGTTAATATTGATAATATGTGGAGAATACGAAACAACATGGAGATTGATAAATTAATAGAAGGTGCAGGTATAGTGAGATTCATCAAGGCACAAAGAATCAAATGGATGGGGCATATTCAAAGAATGGACCAAGCAAGACCCACTAGGAAACTACTAGATTGAAAACCTATGGGAATTAGACCAGTAGTAAGACCAAGACAATGATGGCAAGAGGATGTTATGGAATATCTAAAAAAGCTGAAAGTTAAAAACTGGAAGGAAACAGCTAAGGACAGAAGAACTAGGAGAGACTTGGCTGAGGTGAAAACCCATAAAGGGTTATAGTGCCAAATGATGATGATACACTCCAGTGTTCTTCAATTAAAACTGTCTCATCGGCCCTCACCGTATAGTTGGATCATGCCATTATTTGACTCGTCTGCTTTCTGGTTAATGTATTACCATGACAAAGAAAATACCAATACAAAACAATGCCTATGAAAATCAGCACCTATTTATATCACGATTTCAGTACAACAGCTTGTGGGAGACATCCATCATCCTATTAGGTTAAATGAATGCTTGTTGGGGGGGGGGGGGGGGGGGCATTTTCCCCCACCTTTGGGGGAGAAAAATAAAAAAAAAAGAAAAAACCCCACCGCACAAAAACAACGACATCAACCCC
>Ga0123353_10005629_pt1 | contig 16494 bp, 11 predicted proteins | sample TergutLab28metaG_3_FD_92763 | JGI IMG/M metagenome (GOLD analysis project Ga0123353, IMG submission 92763) | Labiotermes labralis P3 segment gut microbial communities from Petit-Saut dam, French Guiana - Lab288 P3 | ecosystem: Host-associated > Arthropoda: Insects > Digestive system > Gut ... | reverse complement strand
GCATTGTTGTGACTGGTAATGTATGAAGGGTCGCCGGAAAGGATATAACCCACCATCTGATCAATGGGGTTGTAACCCTTTTCGTCAAGGGCGTTATAGACGGTTTTGAGTACCTCTTCTGTCGTTTTGATCTCACTTTTTTCCAAGCTGCTGAATGTTATTGTACTGCGTTCCATAACCATTACCTCCTGCTTGGAAACATTATACACAAGTCGTTTTAGAATGTATACTAAAATTTGTCATATTTAATAATATTGTAACATCTTTACTGTTTCGGCGTTTTAGTTACATAATTCTTTGCATATTTTTTTTACTCACCGCATATTTTGCTGGTGCAAAAATATGAACTTGTGATAAAATTAAATATATTCGTTTTATCTTGTGGGAAGTAAGAGGTAAACATTATGCAGTATCGTAAACTCGGAAAAACAGGCTTTGAAGTATCAGAAATTTCACTGGGTACGTGGCAATTAGGGGGCGTCTGGGGTCTTGACTTCGACGATAAGACTGCCGAAGAAGTTCTGTCGGCGGCTGTAGAGAACGGCGTTAATTTTTTTGACACAGCCGATGTTTATAACAACGGCCAAAGTGAAATCATGATAGGCAAATTTCTAAGAAGAAGGCATAAAAACGACATACGTGTGGCGACAAAAGCGGGGAGAAAGTTGAAGCCACATAACGCAGCCGGATATACACCGGATAACATTCAGGGCTTTATTGAGGACAGCCTTAGAAGGCTTCGGGTCGATTGCATCGATTTGTTGCAATTGCACTGCCCCCCTACCGAGACCTACTATAACCCTGAGCTCTTTTTCGCCCTGGACCGAATGAAGGAAAAGGGCCTGATAAGGCACTACGGCGTCAGCGTTGAAAAGGTTGAGGAAGCCCTGAAAGCGATGAGTTATCCAGGAATTGATACCATCCAAATCATTTTCAACATGTTCCGCTTAAGGCCGTCTGAGCTCCTTTTTAAGGTAGCGGCTGAAAAGAATATCGGTATTATCGTCAGGGTGCCGCTGGCCAGCGGGCTGCTGACAGGCAAGTACGGTCCTGATACGGAATTTAATGTAAACGATCACAGGTTTAACAACCGTGAAGGCCAGAATTTTGACAAAGGCGAAACCTTCGCAGGAGTCAATTACGAACTTGGGCTAAAAGCGGTTGAAGAGTTGAAACAAGCGTTTCCCGACCGCGAATTAGCTGATATCGCTTTAAAATTCATCCTCTCACACAAAGAAGTGAGCTGCGTTATCCCCGGCGCAAGCAGGGCCAGCCAGATTGCAAGGAACATAAAAGCGGCAGGCACACCCGACCTGACCGGCGACGAGATAGGTGTCATAAAGGGCATATACGAAAAATACATAAAAAACCCGGTACATTATTTGTGGTAAAGCATGGTGCTCCCCGCTTCTGCGGGGAGCATTTCTGTAGTGGTGTCAGTGGGAACAGTGACATCATTTCAATCCGCGCGCCCCATGTGAGGCGCGACGCGTCGCACTACCGCTTTTTGTTCCACTATGGCCATTTCAATCCACGCGCCCCATGCGAGGCGCGACCTTACGATGAGTACAAAAGTGGTGGCACGTCGGCATTTCAATCCACGCGTCCCATGCGAGGCGCGACCTACTATATCTAGTTGTATCACACATGTGATACAATTTCAATCCACGCGCCCCATACGAGGCGCGACTAAATAATGGTTTCGTTGCTCCCATACGCCATAATTTCAATCCACGCGCCCCATGCGAGGCGCGACTCTACTATATCTATTGTATCACACACGTGATACAATTTCAATCCACGCGCCCCATGCGAGGCGCGACGCATTCAATATTCTTATCGGTTCGGTTAGTAAAAATTTCAATCCACGCGCCCCATGCGAGGCGCGACGGACACTGGACGATGCAGAGGTACCCGTACGCAGATTTCAATCCACGCGCCCCATGCGAGGCGCGACTAGAGCACAACAATTGAAATAATAAATATCAAAAATTTCAATCCACGCGCCCCATGCGAGGCGCGACAATGAGCGCAAGTTATATATCTACACCATCGCGAATTTCAATCCACGCGCCCCATGCGAGGCGCGACCCACATAGTAAATATTGTCATGATATCGCTCCTGATTTCAATCCACGCGCCCCATGCGAGGCGCGACCAGAGAGAACTGGCGGATCTGAAAGATCTCCTGGATTTCAATCCACGCGCCCCATGCGAGGCGCGACCCACCCCGTACTCGATGGTGGCGCCGCCCTTTACATTTCAATCCACGCGCCCCATGCGAGGCGCGACCCGCCGCGGCGGCAAAATAGCCCCGCAGCGATATTTCAATCCACGCGCCCCATGCGAGGCGCGACCCTTCCCGGTCGCTGTCGCCGCAATGAATTATTGATTTCAATCCACGCGCCCCATGCGAGGCGCGACCAAAATTGCCCCATCTATGCTATAGTAAAAATGATTTCAATCCACGCGCCCCATGCGAGGCGCGACGCCGCATTATGCGCCGGTCGGAAGTTCCGCAGGATTTCAATCCACGCGCCCCATGCGAGGCGCGACGATATCACCCTGGGCGCACTTGAAGTAGTAAAGGATTTCAATCCACGCGCCCCATGCGAGGCGCGACACAGATGTTGCAGCAGTTTCGTGATTGGTATAAATTTCAATCCACGCGCCCCATGCGAGGCGCGACAAATCCGCATTTTTAAAATCAAGAGGCGATAAATATTTCAATCCACGCGCCCCATGCGAGGCGCGACTGTTAAAAATTCGTGGTACGGCATATGTAGGGCAATTTCAATCCACGCGCCCCATGCGAGGCGCGACAGGTCGAGGCGAAACTCAAGGGCAACGACAAAGTGATTTCAATCCACGCGCCCCATGCGAGGCGCGACCTATATTTTGTTCATTCATCATCGCATTTAGCTTCATTTCAATCCACGCGCCCCATGCGAGGCGCGACCATCCTCTTCAATGAATTCGGATGTCAGGGTCGGATTTCAATCCACGCGCCCCATGCGAGGCGCGACTCGTCGTTTTGTCGTCGTTTTATTTATTTTTCGAATTTCAATCCACGCGCCCCATGCGAGGCGCGACGGACACCCTTTTCCAACTTAGTAACGTCCTTATAATTTCAATCCACGCGCCCCATGCGAGGCGCGACTATATCTGGGGTAATGGTAGCGTGGATGTTTGTATTTCAATCCACGCGCCCCATGCGAGGCGCGACCATCCGGTACGCCGAGATAGACATCAGCGCCATCATTTCAATCCACGCGCCCCATGCGAGGCGCGACTCAATTCTTGCGCAAAAACTGAAAACTCCGTAAATTTCAATCCACGCGCCCCATGCGAGGCGCGACACGCGGGCTATACCTCGGCTCTCGTTTATGTTAAATTTCAATCCACGCGCCCCATGCGAGGCGCGACTATTAAATTGTCAATATCATAAACAAGTTGATTTATTTCAATCCACGCGCCCCATGCGAGGCGCGACATGCCCGCGGATGAGCTCGCTGTAGTGTCGCTTATTTCAATCCACGCGCCCCATGCGAGGCGCGACATGGCCGGTATCACAGACTACACAATTATCCGCAATTTCAATCCACGCGCCCCATGCGAGGCGCGACACCGCCACCATGTCCGGCATGTGGGCGACGCTTAATTTCAATCCACGCGCCCCATGCGAGGCGCGACCGTCAAAACTGAAATGGAAATATCAAACCGCTTATTTCAATCCACGCGCCCCATGCGAGGCGCGACTTCATATGCGATGCTATCCTGCAAAAAATACTCATTTCAATCCACGCGCCCCATGCGAGGCGCGACGAGGTGGCACATGATAATATACAAGCTATGCGCGATTTCAATCCACGCGCCCCATGCGAGGCGCGACTTCCCAGCTCTCCGCCTCGCGGCGATTGCGCTTGATTTCAATCCACGCGCCCCATGCGAGGCGCGACAGGTGGCTCTGATGACAAAGCAAGAATTGAAAAATTTCAATCCACGCGCCCCATGCGAGGCGCGACAGGTACGCAGAATCGATTCAGAACTAAAAGCAACATTTCAATCCACGCGCCCCATGCGAGGCGCGACCGGCTCATATCCCTCTGTCATAGCGATTAAATCATTTCAATCCACGCGCCCCATGCGAGGCGCGACTGCGCCGCTGCAGCGGCTGTTATATCATCGGCGTATTTCAATCCACGCGCCCCATGCGAGGCGCGACGACGCGCAATTTCCGCAAAACAGCCGTCCCGTTAATTTCAATCCACGCGCCCCATGCGAGGCGCGACAAATACAGATTATTTAACAGGAACCACATATACGATTTCAATCCACGCGCCCCATGCGAGGCGCGACCCTGGCCGCTATCTCCCCACGACCCTTTGTATTATTTCAATCCACGCGCCCCATGCGAGGCGCGACTCATACTCAAACGTTTTCGCGCCATTTCTTTATAATTTCAATCCACGCGCCCCATGCGAGGCGCGACACAATTTACTATTTTGAGGACATTACACAGGATGATTTCAATCCACGCGCCCCATTCGAGGCGCGACTTGTCTATTCGGAACATTGGGGACATTGCCATATATTTCAATCCACGCGCCCCATGCGAGGCGCGACAAAATATAAAAAATAGGGGAGGGGATCATAATGATTTCAATCCACGCGCCCCATGCGAGGCGCGACGCTGCGGTATTGTCGAAATTTTCTTCAACATATATTTCAATCCACGCGCCCCATGCGAGGCGCGACGTGCGTCCCCACTCCAGTAGCATTGGAATACGATATTTCAATCCACGCGCCCCATGCGAGGCGCGACGCGATTTAACCGATGAATTACAGCAAATAATTAATTTCAATCCACGCGCCCCATGCGAGGCGCGACCGGGGCTGGTTGTGATTGACAGTGTGAACCTGATGATTTCAATCCACGCGCCCCATGCGAGGCGCGACGACGAAAACAAGGAAACTTTGCGGGTATTACAGATTTCAATCCACGCGCCCCATGCGAGGCGCGACCAGAGTAATGACTTATAGTAGTGTATAGCATATAATTTCAATCCACGCGCCCCATGCGAGGCGCGACTGCTGTAATAATCACGTATTTTCTGCTCATTTTCATTTCAATCCACGCGCCCCATGCGAGGCGCGACCAGTGGTATAAACGTTGCTACTCTTGATTGGATAATTTCAATCCACGCGCCCCATGCGAGGCGCGACTATATATTTCCGTTTATGATATATATGCGCTGAATTTCAATCCACGCGCCCCATGCGAGGCGCGACGGATTGGCATAAAAGCACCACGACAAATATACATATTTCAATCCACGCGCCCCATGCGAGGCGCGACTTAGCAGAAAATAAATGAAGGAGGTCTTTTATGGATTTCAATCCACGCGCCCCATGCGAGGCGCGACATGTGGATAAGCAACGATGAATGGTTATATAGCAATTTCAATCCACGCGCCCCATGCGAGGCGCGACCTGAATGAGGCGTCTCTTGAGGTGCCGCACGATGATTTCAATCCACGCGCCCCATGCGAGGCGCGACTGACGTGTTTGACTTTGGATGCTATTCATACCCAATTTCAATCCACGCGCCCCATGCGAGGCGCGACTCACAAAAGACACATTATTTAAAGTGTGGGCCGATTTCAATCCACGCGCCCCATGCGAGGCGCGACCCCGGCCCTACTTTTCCTTTTGTGGTCCATCCCGTATTTCAATCCACGCGCCCCATGCGAGGCGCGACTTGGGCGTGATACACATGCCATCGTCTTGATTTATATTTCAATCCACGCGCCCCATGCGAGGCGCGACGACGGTCCCGGCGGGCGTACAAATCGAAGTAAAGATTTCAATCCACGCGCCCCATGCGAGGCGCGACTCGTTTCTTCAAATACCAGCTTATCGTCATCGAAATTTCAATCCACGCGCCCCATGCGAGGCGCGACCATATGACAAGGATGTTATCCCATTCAACCGGGATTTCAATCCACGCGCCCCATGCGAGGCGCGACACGCATTTATATCCGATAGTGTGACCGGGAACGGATTTCAATCCACGCGCCCCATGCGAGGCGCGACTTAACATGGGCGGAAATTAACGCATACGCCGAAAATTTCAATCCACGCGCCCCATGCGAGGCGCGACTCACCACATAATCTATACCATTTGGTTTTGATGTATTTCAATCCACGCGCCCCATGCGAGGCGCGACAATTTGAATGTCAGCGTGTTACCCGGCTGCACGATTTCAATCCACGCGCCCCATGCGAGGCGCGACATGATTTTAGGAATAGTTATGCGTATCCCTGAAAATTTCAATCCACGCGCCCCATGCGAGGCGCGACTACAGGGTCTCTATACGATGACGAAGAGGTCATATTTCAATCCACGCGCCCCATGCGAGGCGCGACGTTGTAATCAACGCCGCCGGGATCGACCGGGTTTAATTTCAATCCACGCGCCCCATGCGAGGCGCGACGTCAGACCATAGAGATATCAACGTTTCGCAGGATATTTCAATCCACGCGCCCCATGCGAGGCGCGACGTTTCGGCGGGGATAGTTTTTTTTTACCCACTGTATTTCAATCCACGCGCCCCATGCGAGGCGCGACCCTAGAAATGACCAATTTACAAGCCTTGTCGCATACCTTACATGAGGGGACAATTATTTTACAAATGCCATTAAGCATTCAAAAATAAACATTTGTGTTCTTCTGCGAATCATGTTTGCTTATGGTTCGCATTTACAGGATAATTACTCCTTCAGAATTATAACCTTCTTTTGTGCCCACGTGATCTATTTTGCATTCCCATTTGTTGCCCAGATTATAAAAACGCAAGCTGTCTTTTTCTATATCTATTGTTTTCTCAAGCTGCGCCTTCAGTTTTAAGAACGTACCATAATCAATATTACACTCAAATAGCGAATTTTGCACTCTTTGCCCGTAATTTTGGCAAAGTTTGCTTACTTTCCGAAGTCTTGTTATTCCTTCGGTCGTCTCAGTGTTTACATCATACGCAATTACAACAAACATAAATCACCTGCTTAAAAATACCGGATATTCCTCTAAATCTCCACGTAAATATCGTGCAAGCAATTGAGCTTGGACATATGGAAGCAGTCCTATTTCGATTTTTTCTTCTATCACGGTATGTTTTATTATTTCTCTTTTTCTTTCCTGCCAGCAAGTCAGCAATTTTTTTCTGCCTTCATCCGTCATCAGAATACCGCCGCCTTCTTTTTTAAAAAAGTCCTTACCATTGACTTGATTCAAATTTATCATAGACAATACACATCTGTCCACAAGATATGCCCTCAATTCTTCAAGTAAATCCAACGCCAGTGATGCCCTCCCGATTCTTATTTCATGTAAGAATCCGATATAGGGATCGATGCCTACTGTCTCAAGGGCAGACGCTATATCAAGCGCTAAAATGGTATATAGATACGAAAGCATACAGTTGACGTTATCAAGCGGCGGACGTTTGGAACGGTTAGAAAAAGAAAATTCCTTCCTCTGCTTCAATATCATTTGGTCAAACACACTGAAATATAATTTTGCACTTGCGCCCTCAAGCCCTCTAAGTGCATCTTTATCCGGTTGCTTGTAGACTATTTCAATGTTTTCCTTCAGTTGCTTGGAGACGCCTGCTATTTCATTTGTGTCACAGTTGTCCTTATTTTCCCTAATGAAGCGTTCTAATAATTTACGAGAATTGAATAGCTTCGCTGCTACGATTTCTTTAGAGAGATTGAGAGAAAATTCGTCATTTTCCGACGTTAAATACTGCTTTTTCCGCAGCATTACATTCCCTCTGGTTTTACCTGTTATTCTCGCTAAAAACTCGCCGTTCGGGCTTAAAAAGTTCAACGAAATATTTTCATCGGCACATTTTCCCATCAAGGCCGGACTCGCTCCCATATAACCAAAGCAAACAATCGCTTCAAGGTTAACGAAGGGCATTCTGAATTTCTCTTCTTCTTCAAGATGAACAACAATATTTTCTCCATCGAGTGACAGGTAAGATTTTGGGGTAGTAATGTACAAAGTGTTTAATAGTTTACGCATTTTTCACTCTCTCCTCAGCAAATTCAAGATTTCTGTTTTATTGCTGATTTTTCGATTGAAGGCTTCCGGTATACATATATCAGCAAGCGAACACAAATTGCACTTTTGGCCTTCAGGTTTCTTCGGAATTATAAGTTGATCCAACATTTTACTGATTTCAACAATCGAATTTATCGTCTTTTCCCTTAATTCATCGGTGAAATCCACTTGGACGCGTCTTTTAATTTTGCCATAGAATAAATCCCCTTTTAAAATACTCATCTCAAACATTTCCTCTAAGCAAAGTGCAATAGCGCATAATTGACATTCATCCGCTTCACTTGCTTCCGGTTTTCCGTTTTTATAGTCAATGGGATTAATATTCCATAATCCTTTTTTCCCAGGCAATATAATTCCGTTATCACTTCGTGTGAATTCAATAATGTCTGCAATTCCATACAAATTGAGGTGCTCCGAATATACAGGAACACTTCTGCTTATGTGCAAATCACCGCGTTTTTCATTAAAAAACGGGTCGTTCACTTTACTATGAAGTAGATCGCCTTCTACTATTTTGTAATTACTACCCCATTCCCTGTCTGTAAATATCAATGCAAATCTGCGCCGGCAATAAATGTATTGCTTTACAGCAGATATAGGGATACGGTCTTCGTCATATTTTCTCATCAACTGTTACTCCGGCAGGCATATTAGATGAGTCAATAAAAACCTCATAATCCGTATATGCCCTCGGAGGTACATCCTCATTGATTTTTTTAATTTTAACACGCTCTAACAGGAGATGTGAAGGCGCATTCCCTAACACACTGTCGTGCTTGAAAACGATGAGTTTTCTGAGTATCATTTTCCCTCTTGCCGCTGACCGATCATGCTCAAACATATTGATGATCGCTTTCCAGAAGAGATCAAGGTCTGTTTCTGAAAACGACGTGACATCCTGAGCAAGCTTTGCAGAAATAAACCCTTCCGCTTTATATAATCCATAGGGAACATAACTTTTTTTACCCATTTCCGTTTCGCCCTTTTCAGCATCTTTTCTGTTCGTTATAGCCATTCTTGTTATGGTAATTTCCTGTGTAGACACCGGATCAATGCTCTTAGCGAAATTGATTTGTATGGGTCCCCTGACAACCCCGCATGGTGTGTCTCCGGTGCTCATTACAGCCCCAAAAGCACGCACATCGTAATAGTTCTCACACATGAATTTTTGCGCCTTTTGAATGTCTTCCGCCTTTTTCGTCTTTTTTTCGACGCCTACCGCCACATAGGCTTCCTCGAGTTTGTCGTTAAGTATCTCTTTTATGAAAATTTTGTTCGGAGGTGCATCATGCTTAGAAAGTTGAATGTAGTTCCTGATTTTTCTTTTTATACATACATCTGTTACAATTCCAAGTCCTGTTTCTGCGTCAATTCTCGGCATGTTCCCTGCGTCGGGGTCACCATTGGGATTACCGTTTTCAACATCAAAAAGTATCACAAATTCGTATCGGTTTTCAATTATCTTCTGTTCCATATTATTCTTCCTCCTTGTTTATCTCATTTTTGTTTCTCTTTTCATACAGTTTTTGGGTTTGTTGATAGTATCCCAATATAAAACGGCCCTGACTGTCCATGTTCATAGCTTTTGGGAATGTATCGCCTTCGATAAGCGATAGGCATTCTGTTAGCAGGTTTTTAAAATAGTTGCCTTCAATTTTGGCGAGATGATATTGCGCCAGTTTAATAAGGCTTGGGAATACCAAAGACGGATTTGAACACGCTGAAGCGAAATACTTGTCCTTGATCGTTGTATTGATTTTGTCTCCCAATGCCTTTTTTTGAATCATTTCGAGCACCGCAAAAGTCCTTCCAAGCACGTACGCTGTATTAACAGATTGTTCATTTAAATACATGTGCAGTTCATCCTCCTTTTTATACAATAATCTACTCTTTCTTACCAGATAACCCTTTATTGCCGCAGCATGATTCTGAAAAAGTTTATCCTCCGTCTTGGCTCTTAGAATCGCCTGATTAAACAGTATCTGTGGGTATATATTTCCTGACAGGACCGCTGTAGTAACCGCTCCGCCAAGTAATGGATTGATCTTTTTGTCTCTGCTTTTACTACTTACAGTAGCGGATAGTAAATTACTGATTTTCAGAAACTCCTTTCTCCCAACAATACCTATATCATCATAGTGGATTTTTATTTTTTCACAGAAATTTCCGAAACTGTCCCTCATGAAATATCTCACTGAGACCCGTCCCGCGTTCGGCGCCAATCCTAAAACAAAGAAATTTACATTGGTTTTCAATTCAGGTTTGACATAAAGGCCTTTTGTACCATTTTTCAGTACTGTTTTAATAATAGCTTCCGTTTCTTCATCTTTTACTTTCCTATCTTCCTCTTTAACATCCTCGTCTTCTATATCGAGCATTCCGGAAAATATATCGGTATATACTGTATTTGTGCTGCTTGCCCAAAATACGGCGGTGTCGTCTCCAATAAACATTTTTTGTGTTTTTCCGTCCAGCATATATTTCAAGGCAGTAGAATACTTAAACATCGCTTTTTGAGAGACGGCAGAATTATAAGATTGTTCGAGATTATAGGATAAATCAGAATCCTTGTTAAAACACACCAAAGAGGTCCCCATAGAACTCGCCCCTTTTACTCCCTTCAATTGATAATGGAGCTTTGCAATTGGCCCGAATTCCCCGGTTATCGAACATTGCGCCGAACGTTCGTTTTTTAAGCGCTCCTTTTTATCGTTTTCATCCATCCATATCTTTTTAATCTCATCACACTCATGGAAATACGGAGCATCAAGCGACAATTTAAAAACAATATTGCCTTGAAAATCTTTTACCTTCTCTTTTTCTTTTTTAGGTTCGATATAATGTTGAAGAATAATCTCATTTTCCCATGCTTTATTGATGTCCCACTTTTTAAAGAAGTTTACGATGGCCTTAGTTTCTTTCGAGTGGGATTTATCAAACATGGAAAGATGTAAATCCTTTGCCGCAGTGAATTTTTTTTCTTCAAGTTGTTTCACTCCATCTTTTACGCTAATTCCGAAAATATATGCGAAGTTATCACAGACAGGTGAAGATGCGATTCCCGATATTTTCATGTCAACCGGCATTATGGCGCTTTTCCCTCTCCCGGTTATGGGATCAACAAGAAAATGAATCGCCCGCAAATCTCCTTCTTCAGATATAATGGCTACATATGAAAAATCCGTATTTTTAAACCCAAATGGGCTGATATTGTACTCGGAGTCTTCCGCCAATATATCATAATAGTCACATAATGCATTCAATATCATTCGACCACCTCGCTAACCGCAGTTAAATCGCATACGCCATTTAACGTTTTTGCCCTGAAAAAAGACGGCGCCACAGATTGCTTTTCTCTTTTTTCGTCGAGTTGATAGTTGATATCAAAAAGCATATATCCGAAATCATGTTCTCCTGAGAGTGAACTGCACGGCATCTCATCGTCGTTTTCTATCAATTCAAAAGATGCGGCAAATTCTCTTGTGCCTAAACAAGGCTTGTGAAAAAACTGACCGTTTCTCATACGCCTGAGCGCTATGTTGTAATGCTTTTCACAGGTGTCATCAGATCCGGCTTTTTCTTGATTTATTTCGAAGTGCGCTTCAATGATGTACTCGACATCCTTTAAAATCAATGCCGCCCTCTGATGCCTGGCCGCGTTTGAATCGATGTCGTAGCACCTGCCCTGTTCCATAGCTTTTTTTACTCCGGACAACTTCATGACTTCCGCAACTTCGTTTCGCCGTATATTGGTGAAGACAATCGGTTTTATTATATGTATCCGATCGATCACCCAAGTTATTGCCGGTTTCCAATAGATTGCCTCAAGCAACCCTTTCGCGGCAGAAGGCGTGATAAAATCATAGCTTACTCGTTCCACCTTTAATTCGGGACGCGAAAAGCAAGCGTAATCGCCCCAAACTCTAAGTTTTATGCCATATCCCATAAGCAACCCTCCTTAAACTGTTTCACAATAACCATTTTTATTTTCTTCAGTAAAGATATCCACCCCCCTTTCTTCATCATAGTAGTGCATGTTGCTCAGAACGTAAAAACCGTTCACATTTTCGATGGCTTTTTCATTAAGAAGCTTTATGAATTCATTGTTGTATAATGAAACCTGATATTCACCCAATCTGCGCAATGTATTTTTGTCGAAGGTATTATTCCGCAAGTCCTTAATTGAGCACTCGATCTCTTTATGCGGAATAATTACATCATATGTGTTGTCCTCAATAATCTTGTACATATCCGCTACTTTTTGAAAATTAAGTTCGATTGATTCCCTGTATATAACAAATTCACTCAATATTTCCTTTGAATCCAGAATTCCGTCCCGTTCATTGAAGTCATACATTACTTCAAAGTACTTTGTGATTCCGTCGAGCTCAAACGCCCTTTGACCTAATTCATCTATAATCCCCTTGCCAATGCCGGCAGTCAATTGAAGTGACTTCGGTATTTTACCCTCTTGGCTTGACGGCTCAAATACAAAAACTTTACCCATTTCGATGTTCCCTTCACGATTTGCCCTACCTCCCGCCTGAATTATTGAATCAATCCCCGCGATGCTCCTGAAAACGTAAGGGAAATCCAAGTCTACACCTGCCTCGATTAGCTGTGTTGAAATAACTATAATATCCTCCCCTTTTTCCAACCCGGCTTTTATCTCCTCAATTTTTTTCAACCTAATAATTGGCGGTAATAATGTACTCAAGTAGTAAACATTTTGCTGCTTGTATTTCTTTATCAGTGAAAACAATTTGAAAGCGTGTCTTCTTGAATTCACCACCACAAGCGCCTTCTTTGAATCTATAACCATATCAACTAATTCATCATCGGTCTTTTTTCCAATAAAAGTATACTCTACCCTCTTAAGTATCTGTGCCAGTCTTTCCGGATTATCAATCATTTCTCTGCATTCAAGGTGCCTGTATTTATATTTTTTAATGGCCGGCTGTGTAGCACTGCATAAGACCGCCGTTACATTGTAGTTTTCAACCAACTCGCTAATTGCGTATAATGAGGGGGAAAGATATTCCCGTGGCAGCATCTGGGCTTCGTCAAAAATAATTACACTGTTTGCGATATTATGTATTTTTCTTGATTTCGAGGGCTTATTTGAGAAAAATGATTCGAAGAACTGAACATTTGTTGTTATAACGACCGGTATATCCCAGTTTTCACTCGCCCATTTTTTTCTGAAGTCTTCTTTTTCGAACACCATGTTGCTGTGATGCTTTAACACATACTCATCACCCAGCATATCTGCAATAATTTTGGCGTTTTGATCAATAATCGATGTATAGGGAATCACATAGATAACCCTGTCAAGATTATATTTTTTGGCATGTAACAGAGCAAATGCAAGGGATGAAATGGTTTTTCCACCACCTGTCGGAACTGTCAGAGAAAACAAACCCTGCGGGCATTCGGCACATTTAATACAATTTTCAAGTATTTCTTTTCGGATTTGATTTATTGGTTTGCCGTCATTTTTCGGGATGTTGTTGAAACATTCTTTAACTAAAAGTTCAAATGATTGGCTAATCGGACTTCTTTTTATTCCTGTCGCATATTCTTCAGTGTCTGTGTAATCGGCGTCAACGAGGCAAGAGAATAACATTCTAAGGTGTGTCGCAATTGCAAAGGCCGAATAGCTTTTTTTGTTCCCTATTCTCAATCGCTTATGTGTTATATTGATACTCTTACTGATTTCATCGGTGACAGGGATTTGTTTATCGCATTCATTTAACATGGCGTAATAACTCCCATCGCCTGCACTGATTCTGTTTCCGGTATTACTGAGGCCCGAATGGTGACCCGCAATCAACATGCCATAAAGTTTTGTTATGGGATCTTTTTCCATATCAAATAGCACGGCACCGTATATCGCATGCGGCGCTTTGATTTTTTTGCCTCTGATTTTAGCCTGAAATAAATCCGAATATTTCCCCAAGTCGTGAAATCGCCCGATGTGTTCCCCTGCGCTTGACGCACCGAGCTTACCGGCATTTTCACCTGCATATTTTGATACGTTTTCTAAATGCTCTTTTAGGGATTGAGATTCTTCATCGTTAACATAATTTTTACCGTCTTTAGTGTGCGCGATATATTTCATAATCATTCACTCCTTTGTGTACTATGTAGTAGTTGTCCGTCTCTTTAAGGCGCGTGGATTGAAATTATAAAATATTTTTTATTAGATTTAATGAATTGATATAAGATTAGACTTTCAGCAGCTCCCCTACTTCTATATCAGGATTTTGGTATCGTCGTCTTGACTTTGTTTGATCTCCGTATTGGATTGCCTGTTTCGGGCACCAACTGATGCATGCGGCGCAGTGTTCGCAATGGTGCTGCCAGACGGGCTTGCCATCCTCGATCTTAATATTCGAGACGGGGCATATCTTCTCGCATTGGCCGCAGCCGATGCAGGAGTCCTCTGCCTTAAACTGTGCGTCGAGCAATTCGATGTTTTTATAGAGATTGTTAGAGGTGAAGCGGAAGCCCTTGACGGACTGCCGCTCAGTAGCGATATCATCAGATATTTTTTTGATTTTAGCGTCGATCTTTTCCTGCTTTGCTTTTATTTTGTCCTTGTCTGCGGGGTTGTAACTCATGACATAATTGCCCGACATTAAGACTACCCGGCCAAAATTCAGGCGCAGGTCCTTTTCCTTTAATGCCGACTCTAAGGCCTTGACGCTGCCATGCCCGACCCCGCCCATGGTTACGACGGTAAATATATATGTGTCCGGCTTGATTTCAAGATTATTGATGAATTCACGCACAGCGCGCGGAAGGTTCCCGTAATACGAGGGGAATACGAACCCTACCTTTTCCCCCTCTCCGCCCACAGGCTCTGCCGGGACGCCTGAGGACATGGGAAGCAAAGGTATATCTCCGAGTTCCGCAGACAGGCGCTTGCCCGTGTATAATGAGTTCCCTGTTCCTGAAAACCAAAATATCATTGACACTTTACACACTCCTCCGCTGCGGCGAATGCCTCGCTGATTTTAGCCGCATCACCGCCGGCCTGTGCCATGTCGGCCTTTCCGCCTCCTCCGCCCCCTGCGGCGGCGGCGATTTTTTTAATCATGTTTCCGGCATGATATCCCTTATCGAGCAGGTCGTCTGAGACCGAAACGAGGAACGTGGCCTTGCCGTCGATTTCCGACGCCAAAGCAAGGATAACGCCCTTATTTTCCGCTTTTACGTCGTCTGAGAGGTTCCTTAAATCATTTATTGTCATGTCCTTAAAGGCTTTCGTTATAAGCTTCACGCCGTTTATAACCGTCGCTTCGGACACCATATCGCCCGCCGTATCGGCAGACGCCTTGCGCTTGTATTCCTCGACCTCCTTCTTGAAGGTCCTGTATTCCTCGTAAACGGACGTCAGCCGCTGTAAGAACAATGCGGGCAGTACCTTCATTCTCTCAGCCGCCATTCGGATGAGGTCTTCATTCGCCTTCAGCCGCATCAATATTTCTGTTCCCGTGATAGCCTCGATCCTTCGGACCCCGGCCGCGACCCCCGCTTCGCTAACTATTTTAAAGGCCCCTATCTGTCCGGTGTTTGACACGTGGGTGCCTCCGCACAATTCCATGCTGAAATCACCGATCGAGACGACCCTCACTTCGTTTTCGTACTTCTCCCCAAACAGCCCGACCGCTCCGTTTTTCACCGCATCCTTCAATAGCATCTCCTTTGTGGAGACGGGTATGAAACGGTTGATCCTGTCGTTGACTATCTCTTCTATCTTTTCCAGGTCCTCCTTGCTGATGGCGTCAAAATGATTGAAGTCAAAGCGTAAACCGCCGGCTGTCACGCTCGACCCTGCCTGGTTGACATGGTCGCCAACGACCGTGCGAAGGGCCTTATGTAAAAGGTGCGTCGCCGTGTGATTTCTTGCCGTGCTGTTTCTGTTGGTTTCTGAGACAAGGCATACGACCTCGTCGTCTATATGCAGGACGCCTTTCACCGCTTTTACCTTGTGGCCGAATATGTTCTGGATTTTATGGACCTCAAGGACCTCCAGACTGCAGTTGTCGTTATATATCATGCCCACGTCCGCGGCCTGTCCGCCGCTTTCGGCGTAAAACGGCGTCCTGTCAAGAATGATCATTGCCGTATCGCCTTCATCGATCTTTTCAAGCGGTTTCCTGTCCGCAAAAATGCTCTTGACTATGGCTGTATCCGTCACCACATTATAGCCGGTAAATTCTGTATGCCCGTCGAAGATATAATCCACGGCGTTTTCCGCCCAGCCCTCTTCGGTCCTTGCCTTTCTTGCGGCCCTGGCCGTTTCCTTCTGATTCTGCATACACTCGTTGAAGCCGTCTATGTCCGCACCGCAGCCGTTT
>Ga0123353_10005628_pt1 | contig 16496 bp, 7 predicted proteins | sample TergutLab28metaG_3_FD_92763 | JGI IMG/M metagenome (GOLD analysis project Ga0123353, IMG submission 92763) | Labiotermes labralis P3 segment gut microbial communities from Petit-Saut dam, French Guiana - Lab288 P3 | ecosystem: Host-associated > Arthropoda: Insects > Digestive system > Gut ... | reverse complement strand
ATTATTTCATTATTTACTGCTCAACATGTTTCGGATGTTAATACATCCATCCTCAGGAGCTTGCGACTTATTTGATGAGTTATTTCATGGGTTGTATTGTTCTGGTTCGATGTGTGTTGGTGTGCAGGCTTCAGCCTGCTTACAGATACCACACCACCCCAGCCAAACTACACCGTAACACCAACACACATCGGACCAGAACAATACAACCCATGAAATAACTCAACAAATAAGTCGCAAGCTCCAGAGGATGGATGTATTAACATCCGAAACATGTTGAGCAGTAAATAATGAAATAATAAAGCAAGTGACATCAAGTTGGTCTCTCTTTATTCAACTGTCCTTCTTTTTTAATGTTACTAAACAGAACAGATCATTCCTAAATTTGACTTCTTACACGTATTCAGTTACGAGGACCTGCTACCAAATTCTGTTTAACATGGAGAACACTTGACAAGACATTATGTAACGGATTGTGTTAAGTCTTACGTGTGTTTTTGGTCTTCAAATTCGGTTAATTCCACGAATTTATGACAGAATGTTCCGTCTAGAATTGAGTGTTTTGAAGTTGATTTTTAGGGCTACACGTTAATTAGCTCTACGTAATTCGTATATTTACCCTCTGTTTCGAATTCATAAATGCTTTGTTCTTCTATTCTGTGCGAATTGTGCCTGATACGAGTACTTTCATATCGTCAAATGTGTCTGTTGTTTGCAGCATTTTCATCCATTCTTAGTAGTGAACGTCCCAGAAATGTGTTCTTTATATTTTCCACTATTTAAAAAAAAAACTGATGAAAATTACGTAAAGTTTCGGTCAGCTCACACCATGTCCTTGATGAGTTCGATTCCAAAACGTGTCGAGTACGATACATGAGTGTCAACTGCTTAAACTCGTCGTTACGTGCCACGCGAATAATGTAAGTGGAATTGCATATAAAAATATGACTTTTAAGTCTCAAAGTAAGACCAATTGCTATTTGAAGGCATGGACACGCATGGGAGAAATATTGAAATTTATGTTCGTGAATAAACAGCGACAGTGTCAGCTGGCTCAGAATAAGTTTAGCGTCGTCTCTTGTGTCAGGTGGCGAGTTTACTGTATAGCCTGGAGAGTTCTCTATGTGTCCTCTAATGGGGGATACACATTTGGCTTTCTTTAGTGTTATTTCCTAAATATGTTGATAGGTTATCTCTGTAGGCTACTAGATAACTGGGGGACCGCGGTAGCACAGTGGTTAAGGTGCTGTGCTACAAATCGGAAGGTCGCTGGTTCGATTCCAGTGGATTTTTTATTGACATAAAATCCTTCCGATCGCACCATGACCCTGTGATCGACTAAGCCTCTTAACAGAAATGAGTACCAGGAGTATTTCCTGGGGGTAAAGGCGGCCGGTGAGTAAAGCTGACAACCTACCACCATCCTGTGCCGTTGTCACGAAATCTGGGAACCTTAACTTCCTGGAACTCTCTGGGCCACTCCGGGCCTGTAACGGGACTGCTTTACCTTTTTACCAGGTAGCAACTATGCCCACTCCCCATTTACTGCGGCAAGGGTTTCTGCAGAGAATTCTGATTCTTGTTTACTCTTTCGCTTGACAGTCGTTTATGGTGCAATAAACCTACATCGCCCATTAATATCTTGAAATTGTTGCAGCCACTCTTCTCTCGGTAGGCCGAAGGACTACCTGCAGCTTCCTATCATTTGAAGTGAGATTTAGTGATGAGAGGGGTGTCATTAGTAATCAGATCATATCCGAGATATTGACAGTATAGGTACAGTTTCGTAAGTAATTAGCAGGAAACTGGTTAACCTAGGATGTCCACGACGTAACGTCTTTAATGTGCGCTCCAAGATGTTTAGTGCGTAGACTGACCAAAAGGACTGCTGATTGTATTACTTACACAGGACAGCATATTCTGCGCGTGAAGCATTTAGGTCTGTTTTTACGCGCTTTCGCAAAGTTGCGCAAAGCGACTTTTAGCTTCATGTCTGTCCGTCTGTCTGCTCACATGAAACAACTCGGCTCCCACTGGCCGTATTATCACTGAACTTGTTTTTTGAATATATTTTTCGAACATTCGTTGAGGAAATTGAAGTGTCGTTAAAATCTGACAAGAGTAACTGCATTTTACATGAAGAACAATATACTTTTCCATCGTACGAAAATCTTTTGGTTCTTGACACCGGGTCGATTCGTAACACCGATGTTTTGGAAGTACATGCTGCCTCTTTCTTCAGTATGACAGACTGACGTCCAGGTTGACGTTGAAGTCCAGTGTCACCTACAACTATCAAAACCCCAGAAGATTTCCATCTCTAGTAGCACTTATCGTGAAACGCTAAGGCTTATATTTATCCTTTGCCGTCTATCCTCCTTGCTTCCAGTATTGCAGCCCAATGGTTGTTATTGGTTTTCCACATTTCTTACAGAATCCATGTTTATGATCAATACGAGTCTTGGTACTGCCATAGCATCATCAAAGTATATTTGTATCAGTAAGAGTAGCGGTAAAGTTTACCCTAGCACAGGCCATGAACGCCCAAAACGGCAGTTGAGTTACTGTTTCTGTAAACTTAACGCTAGTTTGGGGTGGGTCGTCAACACCACGCCCCGGCCGCCTTACCCACGTGGAAGGAGAGTCGGTACTCATTGCAGAGGAGGCTGGGTGGGCCCCAGGGCCGGCCTGGACGGGTTCGGTAAATCCCGGATTCGATCCCCCGACCGTTCAGCCCGTAGCGAGTCGCTATACCGACTACGCTCTCCCGGCCCCCTGTGTGTTAGTACGGTCTGTATTTACATGTATTATAAATTTATTAAAGATGAGGTGGGCAAGAGATGTAGCACACATGGATAAGATACGAATATAAACGCGTACGGGTTTTACTGTTGGAGACCTTAGAAGAAGAAACCGTATGGGAAACTTAATATGGCAGGGGAAGGGGGGGGGGGAGTTGCAGGATAAATTTACAGCGTTTCCTACGGAAATTCGATTTGATGGTGTAGATTGGATTCAGCTGACAAAGTATAGGACCCAGTGAAGAGTTCTTGTGAGCACGGTACTGAATGTGCTGTTACCATGTTAGTGGGGAATTTTGGTCCAGCTGACTTCGCACAATACAGTTCTTCTGATGACGTTCGCACAGAATTGTGAGGAAGAACTTGTTCGAAGACGGCGGTTTGAAATGCAAATAAGGCAGTTTTAAGACAATACAAAAATGAACCTTCAGAAGATATGTCCTTGTTCATGTGGCTTCGAAACTTGTCCAATACAAGGATTTGTTAGACCTGATGGCAGCGTTAAACTTTTCGACCTGTAACCACACATCGATTGAATTTAATTAAATTTATGACATGATATAAACCTAACCGTGATTGGTGTGTGGGTCATGATGTGGAAGTGTACTGTCGTGACGTTATTGGATGATACGCTCCTGGCCATCACTGAAAGACGCAGTCAAACCATGAACTCACTCATTTGCATAGCTGAATCGAGTTTGCAACCGATATCGACCACCATAACTGTTTATAGCTTTACCTAATGGTAAGGGTTAGTATTAATGACTTGCAATAAAATTGTGTGCCCAGACATTTTATGATTGCTAGAGTGAAACAGGCTCGTATATCCTGTCACTTACTTATGAGATGTTTGTGGAATATGACTGCATTAATCAACTATTTTGTAGAAATTGATGATGGTCTCTAAATGATATATAATATTCTAAGTTTTCCTCCTTCTCAGGTGCTTTTTGTACCTATACCTGTCTTACAGATGTAGGCCGGGTAGTTCAGTTGAAATAGCGACTGAGCTACCGGCTGGACGGTCCGGGATCGAATCCCGGTGGGGACGAGATTTTCCGCCCGTCCAGACCGACCCTGGGGCCCACCCAGCCTCCTGTAAAATGGGTACCGGATCTTTTCCCGGGGGTAAAGTACGGCCGGGGCGTGCTGCTAACCACTCACTCCATTCTAGTGCCGCGGTCATGGAAGAGTAGAGCTATACCTCTACCTACCCTCTGAGCCACACCGGGCCTGTAACGGGATCACTTTACCTTTACCTTTACCTTTACCAGTCTTACAGAAACAGCGGGAGGAAGAGCGCTTCTCCTTGCATTTATAATTCATCCTCTACATACGCCCTGTATGTAATTGTTACTCAAAAACCGAAGCGCATTAGAAATAGTCTAGAAAATTGATTATGTAAATGTTAATAAAATCAATTAGATATTATAACAAATTTGTACTTTTTGACCGACGGGATAGAGAAATCAGCGCAGTGTCGCAATGGAGGGGTGGGTTGTTGACAGTATAAAGAGACGGACATACATATTGCCAAGTGTACAGATAAGTAAGCTCTTTGATAGCGTGACGAAGTGCAAAGGACCTATTGGTAAAATAAATAAAATTTGTATAATTATGTCTGGTTTGAATGTGCTATCGGCCTAGTCATGTGTGCTACAGGGAGAGAAATGACAATCAGGTTTTTATCCAGATCGCTTTTGTGGAGTCTCTAGTAGGTCCACACATATTAATATTTGTATTTTCTGCAAGCAAAATCGTATCTGCAGGTGGGTATGAGAAGGATTTGTGAGGTACATTCCAGATGCGTTCCGCTGCCTTCAAAACCACAGAATATGAAACCTGCCCTAAAAAACAGTTAATAATTACAGTTTCATACCTTTCGTTAAGACGTGCCTATAAATTATGATCATCAGTGAGAATGATTGAAAGCTGTGTAAAAATATTAACTTCGGATTGTTACTAATGGTGCTGTCTGGCCTGTGGAAACTTCAAAATATTCCTCTGATGCCCCCTGATGCAAATTAATCAGCACTAATACCAACTGTCGCTTTGTGCTGTTCGGTTGTCGGTCCACAACGCGGGATACGTTTCGATAGGACGTCTAGTGATATTTGACTCGAAGGAGTTTTTACCGGGTCTGTTAAATGCGCAATGTACACGCTCAGTTTCTTACTGAGTTTCTGCACAAGTGACAAGCGTCACGAATTGAGATCCTGTGCACGAGCGCGAGTCACATTATGCCGGCTTGTACCCGACGGGGCATTAACAGTTTAAAGTACATAGTCTGCTTCGTACCATTGTCTTCAGGAAGACGCATCTCTAACGCGAATCTTTAATTTAGTATTCTCGTCATAGAAAGGTCTATACGTACGTTTAACGGAAAGTCTGGCGCAGTAACTTTGTGGGCCGGGATGGCGTAGTCGGTATAGCGATTCGCTAAGGGGTGGACGGTTCGGGGATCGAATCCCAATGGGGGCGAGATTTTCCGGACCCGTCCAGACCGGCCCTGGAGCCCATCCTGCCTCCTGTACCATAGGCAGCGATTTTCTTTAGCGGAGAGTAAAGCGGCCGGGGTATGGTGTTGACCATCCAACCCTATCTAGCACCGACGTTAAAGAAAGAGTGGAGTTACACTTCTACTCCACCTCTGGGTCTTCACGGCCTGTTCCGGGGTGAACTTCACCTTGTGCGGTAAATTAGGTTAATATTTGTGCTTCTAAGATTATGATGGCTGAATCATGTTATATTATGAGCGTTTATGGTAGAATTATACTCCATAAATGGCAAGTAAATCCTCTGATTATGTGACAAAGTTCAAGTAACGCTATTTATGATATAAATAAAATTTATGTAATTATATATGCTTTGATCTTACTAGGGTCTAGTCATTTATGTCATCAAAATATAGCTCATTCACATGGATCCAAAATTTCGTTGCCGACATAAGAAAATCCTTACCTTGACGGTATTCTGAGCCAGTTGAAAACTAATTAGTTAATCAGTTTTAAATCGAAATAAAATGAGGAAAGGGACAGGCTTGTGGCTGCCTTACACTTGAGAATCTTTCGCCATTTCTGAATAACAACTGAAAAAGTAGCTGAGATAAGTTAGGAGATAAAGGTAAAGGTAAAGTGATCCCGTTACAGCCCCGGTGTGGCCCAGAGGGTCGGGTAGAGGTATAACTCTACTCTTTCATGACCGCGGAACTAGAAGGGGGTGAGTGGTCAGCAGCACGCCCCGGCCGCACTTTACCTCCGGGAAAGACCCGGTATCCATTTTACAGGAGGCTGGGTGGGTCCCAGGGCCGGTCTGGAGGGCGGAAAATCTCGTCCCCACCGGGATTCGATCCCGGACCGTCCAGCCCGTAGTCAGTCGCTATACCGACTGAGCTAAAGTTAGGAGATACTCATATAAAATATATAAATAAGGTATGTTCCTCATAAACGGATATTTTCTTATTCAGATATAATACCGGAAACCACTTATCTAGTTAGACTCTTGTAATCTACAGTAATATACACTATTTTCCTTTATTTTCTGCCTTTTTTAGTTCGACATATTCAGTACACGGACAATGTTAGGATGCAACTTAACATTGCTGCCCTGGTATTGTTATGTTGTGTATTTATATATGCATCGGTCTTCAGGGAAGTGTGGAGACTAATATTAGGTTTTGTTACTTTTGTAAAATATCAGTGATTGTTCGGGCATTGCTATTTGAACTTTCATGGGCCACTGAACATGAAAAAGACCTACTTCTTTCATTTTAACTGACAAATTAATTTTGTTCCACACTCTAGTCTTCCAGATCTCTTAACATCAATTGTTATTCGAACTTCATTAGACGTCATGTTGTTGACACAAACATGTTGTCAGCCCTCCAAATATTTCAGTCTTTAATGTGTTTGCTAATGCGTTCTGTGTAGCGAAACTTTGTACAAGGGACGTACTTTATTCTGCAAGCAAACAGAATGACTCTGGACCGAGCAGGAGAACAAGAGATGCAGCTCTCAGATGAAGAACAAGAGACCGTGTTGCAGAGCAATTAGCTGATTCATTTTCTTGTTCTTGAATGCATGCGGTTTTAATACAAAACCTTAATTAACCAATAACAGGAAACTACATGGACTGGCTGTCACAACAGCTACAGCAGTTGAATTCAATTTAGAGATTTTCCGGCACGTGTTTGTCAATACGGCTAACTCCACTTTATTGCACAGCTGTAGTTACCTAAAGTCCTTGTGGGATGCTTCACGTTTCCTGCTTAATAGAATTGTGTTGTATCGCTAAGGACCTCTCGCACTGGATGCTGCTTAAGGTACGGTATCGACAAGATGGCGATACGATTCGCTTACGATAAAACTCTACCCTTGATTTCAAATGGGACTTCACACAGAGAAGACGACACGATAATGATATGTTCATGGCGGACCTATACGATACGATGACGACTCAGTATGTTGTGTCGTTTGTCGCAGAATCGTAAACATATCGCAACAGGAAACAGAAGTCTCGTGGGCATTTAAAAATGCCTTACTAGTTTATGGAATCATGATCAAATATTTTGGGGGGAACAGTCCATTCTGTATGAATGGAGGGACCCTGGTTATTCAAGAAACGTCAAAATTTAAAACTTTCCTGTGTCGTGCGTGAAATGATCGAAATATTTCGCTGTCCTATTCAAGTTCTCTCTGACCACAATGAAACTGTCAAGTTCACAACTTCTGTTGAAGCAAGGGTGAACCCAGTAATTTATTATTATTAATCTCATCCACCCCATAACAAAATACCCTCTTCGTCTTGATATGTTAGTACTGAAGCAAGCAATGCACATCATCTTGAGTGAATCGCCTCCGGTGTGCGAGGCTTATTGTCACCGAATTGCCATCTTATCTTTCGTGAAATTCCATGTTTTGGATTTTGACCAGAATTTATCAACAAATTACTATTTTGTGTAAAATTGCACCGAAACAGGCATTGTACTTTAATATATATATATATATTTATTTGTTTGTTTATTTATTTATTTATGCGAAATGTTGTAACAATAGAGAGAGTCACTTTTCTCTGCAAGGTACGGATTGAGGCCTAAGAGACAGCTGATGATGCAGACATCGCTTTGCCCAACGCAAGTACAGGAGAAAAGAAATGTTGTTCTGTACAATATAATTACAGGAAACACAGTATCTCGCCTTTTTTGCATAAGTACAAAAATACGTTACCTCGCCAATACAAGTATAAAAACTGCGACAGAAATAAAAAGGGCGGCGAAACAGTTGATCTAAACATGACCATGCTTCCACGCCGGAAGCATAGAGGAAATTATTGTATTTAGACAACAATAAAATTAATCACGAATAATAGGGACAATGGCAGGGCGAACGCACCACAAGTGGTAGACTACTCCATGCAGATAATTAAAAAATTGTTGTATTTTTAACACTAGACGATGGACAAATTTCAAAACTGGGTGCTTCCTAATTTCTTAAATGTTTATTGTTACAATAGAGTGGTGTTGTGTCAACTTGTACAACTATATCTTTGCCATCTATTCTTTTCGGCGACTCAGGCATATGCATGTTGGCCGTACCGTGTTATTTCTCTGTCAAATGAACATAGATTGTCCTCAGTTTATCGGTGGAGGCCAAGACCTCCAGAAATAAAGGGTAGTTTTACATATGTTGAGGGACCGCGGTAGCACAGTGGTTAAGGTGCTGTGCTACAAATCGGAAGGTCGTGGTTCGATCCCAGCTGGTGTCATTGGAATTTTTCATTGACATAAAATCCTTCCGATCGCACTACGGCCCTGGGGTCGACACAGCCTCTAACAGAAATGAGTACCAGGAGCATTTCCGGGCGTAAAGGCGGCTGGTGCGTAAGGCTGACAACCTTACCACCATCCTGTGCCGTTGTCATGAAATCTGGGAACCTCAACTTCCTGGAACCCTCTAGGCCACTCCAGGCCTGTAACGGGACTGCTTTACCTTTTACGTATGTTGAGTAGGCGGTCTCAGATTACTGACAAAGAATTGTCCACCAACTTAGAAGTTAGGTATGAGGCTAATAGCCTGTCACGCTGAGAGAATTGTCGAGTTACAAATCGTTACGCAGAGGTTGTAACTTGATTGGATTATTTGGCAAAATGTAGGCAAGGAGAAATAAAAGACATGAGTTCAGATATTGCAAGACTACTGTGTGACGGTGTGGACTGGATTCGTCTGGCTTAGGATATGGTCCAGTGAAAGGAGCTTGTGAAAATGACGAAGACCCTTGTGATTTCATAAAATGCGACTACTTTTTGGATTACACGAGAGTCCATTACCTTGTCCAGAAAGTTTCTACTTCGTGATCCACACTCTATTACACACCCCTTGACGGTGATCGCGATCTTTGGCTTGTCGTTATACATGATTGTTGCTTTATAAGCTTTGGGTGATACACTAAACGTAACGTAGTCCCTCGTGCAGAATTCTACCCGCAGTTAATTCAGCCTTCTTTGTCTGGTTGTTGCTAGGGTACTGTGTAAGTAGAATGGATAAATGAATCTGCATCCGCATCTGTTTTGTCGCTAGGCAACCCGTGCAGTTTAATGCATACAGCAGCTGACCTAGTCTTTACACATTTTTATCACCATGCTGCACCACGGTCGTGGCAGACGAAGTTAATGACATTTGAGCCTAATTACAGTTCTGTAGTGCGCGCTATTGAGTCTAATTAAAGTTTTGTACTGCACAATGGAGCCTAGGGTTTTGTAATGCACTACTGAGCCTAAATAAGGTTTTGTAGTGCGCTGTTGAGCCTAATTAAGATTTTGTAATGCGCTGTTGAGTCTGAAATAAGGTTTTGTGGTGCGCTGTTGGGTCTCATTAAGGATTTGTAGTGCTTTTTAATCCTAATTAAAGTTATTAGTGTGTTATTGAGCCTAATTAAAGTACTGTAGTACACTAACTTCCATGTTTCATTTAGTAGACTAAAGGCCGTACCAAAGCCGAGGGTGTTATTTGCCTCCAACCCACCGCTTACTCTCGGATTCGATTTTAGGTTAGTCCGTATGGGATTTATGGTAGACAAAGTGGCACGGGGACGGGTTTTTCTCTGAGTTCTATGGCTTTCTTCTGGCAGTATCATTCCACCAGTGGTTTGTAATCAAACTTCATCTGTCTACCACCAACTCTATAATCTAATATTTGACGTCTTCTTTACACAAAATACTTCAGTTCACCATACTAAATTATGCTGTTTTTACGTTGTGTTAATATAAATATGCTTTTGATTTGACACTCTCAAATTAGTTATTGTTAATGTTGATTTCTGAGGTACGTCACATGAGTAGTCTGTGGATAGGTACCAGCGTTTGAGAGTTACCATATGTCTTCGTTTTCAAGATAGAAGATGGACGTAGTAAAACTTATTCTACTCTGAAGAGGAAGGCAGCAGCTTTCTTCAACTATTGGCAACTAGCTGCAATGCTACATGGTATCTTATTCCAGAATACAGAAAAAATACAATAAGACACCTGCACTGCGTGATATTACGTTAGGTAGGCGCCTGTGTGTTGTAAATATCATTCTATCCTTTAGGTGCAGCTTATTTCAAGAAAGTCCTGGGCGATGAACAGGTGTTTTCGCTAACCTGCACTGCAAGTATTATTTAAAGGCCCTGTTTTGAGCACTTAAAATTCGAATACATCGATTCCGGCAGTGACGTCATAACAAACTGGACGTAATAACCTGGTATGCTGTGCTGCACCATAGGCCTAGTTTGTAAACAAAGGGTTATTGCTCCTTACTTCTGTCCTTTTATATTGTTCTGCGTGTTCATTGCAGTCTTGCGCTTAGAATGGACCATCTGACGGCCACTAACCCTGAAGCTTGTTTTCTGTACAACAGTTAATATAAAGGCCATATCCTCAGGGAAGGGCAAGCCTACTTGGCAAAACTTCTTTTACGGTTAGTCACGTTTAATGTAGTTCAGTGGACCAATAGCCTTATCCCCAGGCGGAAGCCCGTCTCCAACATAGTCACCGTCAAATTGCCTCTCTCTCTCCCCCCTCTTTATCTCTCTCTCATTCAGCACTATCGTAGCATTCAGGATAAATATATTTTTATGACTTATTCCATCTTACCTGGTATGACCTCAAAGTGTGATTATTTCCTTAAGGGCCAATTTGATATACTTTATGTTGAGGTCCTCGCACTTCTAGATCGCATACAACGTACGGTTTTGATACACAGTCCCTTTAGTGCGAAAGCAGCATATGAGTGTCGTTAGTCTTTTGACATGTGGGATAGAGGAAATGCGCAGAAAACCCTGTTAAGATCCCATTAATACTGCTATGCCCTTCTGTACGGGTGTGGAACTTGGTCTGTCATCGTAATTGAAGAATATATATTGAGTGAAGATTTCTTTCCTCTGCGATATGAGACTGCGTCAGTAGAACATTTTTCGGAACTCTAGACCCTTGAAGGCACTGCATTATTACGAAACTTGGGTAATAGATCTCTCCGTGAGGCAGCGTCTTTTCACAGAAGGACGGACACCTGAACTACACCGCTGTGGAAACCTCCAAACAAATATACTCAGTGTCTGAGGACGCAGTACTTGAAGGGATTGTTTGGGTTTGCGCGACAAAAATGACACAAGTTGGAGAAAATTACACAGTGACAAGCTTCATAAGTTTTGTTCCGCAGCAGATGTCAGTGGATTAGGGACGACGGAATTGGAGTGTAATACATGTGAGAGAAATGAAACTTGCATACAAAAATTTAGTAAAAGTATGGAGAGAAGAAATCACTAGGGAGATCAACGCGTGTATGTGAGAGTAATGTTAAATTGGACCGTACGAAATGAACTGGTTTTGTCACTGTGTGTATGAGCACGGATTTGGAGTTGTGGTTTTAAGAATGTCAGCTCTGTCTCATATTTTGATTACACAGTTTTTTGAGCATGATTCCATTCTCTGAGTATGAGAATGTTTCTCGCGAGTGTCGAATGAGAACAAACCAGCCAGATAGAATAATGTGAAATTTAGGAGACCAGGAGAATTTTATTTAGATTTAGATTTAAAAGCAAAAAAGCCGAGTCAACATTAAAATTACTTCTGTAAACACTTTCTTGGTGGTACTCTGATTTAGCCGGTGACCGCAGTAGCACAGTGGTTAAGGTGCTGTGCTACAAATCGGAAGGTCGCTGGTTCGATCCCAGCTGGAATTTTTCATTCACATAAAATCCTTCCGTTCGCACTATGGCCCTGGGGTCGACTCAGCCTCCAACAGAAATGAGTACCAGGAGTATTTCCTGGGGGTAAAGGCCGCCGGTGCATAAGGCTGAAAACCTTACCACCATCCTGTGCCGTTGTCATGTAATCTGGTAACCTTAACTTCCTGGAACCCTTAGGGCCACTCCGTGGGCCGAGTAGCTCAGTCGGTATAGCGACGGGCTGGACGGTCCGGGATTAAATCCCGGTGGGGACGAGATTTTCCGCCCGTCCAGACCGGCCCTGGGGCCCACGCAGCCTCCTGTAAAATGGGTACAGGCTCTTTCCCGGAGATAAAGTGCGGCCGGAGTGTGCTGCTGACCACTCACCCCCTTCTAGTGCCGCGGTCATGGAAGAGTAGAGCTAAACCTCTACCCACACTCTAGACCACACTGGGCCTGTAACGGGATCACTTTACCTTTACCTTTCACTCTGGTTTAGCCGGTGCTGGATGCTATGTCGCAGGGCAAAGCGAAATACTCATGTCGTCTGTACACACCTAAAGCGAGAAAATCTTTGCTTCAGCCTCAGCTGCACCCCTTCAGAACGTGGTTTGTGTGAACAATCCCCCATATACGAACTTATTTATTTTGGGGTACGAGCTGGTGCAGAAAAAAGTAGCCAATTCATGCTTCGTATTTTTTAGGTTTCTGGTTCGAATGTCAAAAAATAGACTGGCGTGGCTTTCTTTCGTTCCGCCATGTAAATGGGAGGTTGACTTTCTATTGATCAACTTTCCAGCACGCGTATTAATAAACCCTTTGTCATTCGATGCTAGAAGGCTCATGTGGATCATAAACAGTCACTAAATAGGACAAGAGACGTTGAAATAATTTACATTTATTTTAGTCGCTTTCTTTCGTAACAAATTCCCGTGTGTCTTTATTTAAGCTACATTTATGCCTGAAAAAAATAAAATTCAGTTGTATATACAGCAAACAGACTACCTTTCCTCAGCTGGTAATTTATAATCATTCCACAGTTTTCCGCTGCAACTTCTAATAGCTCCTGGAACTTGGGACATCTTTTTAAAGGAATAAAGACATAGATAAAATGAAAGCAAACGAAGAAACAAACAAATACGAACCTTGTAACATGAAGCGGCCATTTTATATTCTTCGTATTCGCCATCCACAAACACCTGTAATTTCACTGGCGAAACTTATCAATATAATAGCATTCAGGGGTGTAGGAACGTGCCGTATTGACAGTTATGACATTGAGTGGGGTACATAATAGTACAGAGGGCTGTAATATCGGCGTTCCAGTGCACTGGTGACACGGAAGCGGGCATCAGAAGATTCAAACGCCGCTTTTGCAGAGCAGAATGTGAAATGAGATCGTCGCTGACCAGTCCGTTCATCAGCCCGGGGGCATGCCAGTCTCCGATAGGCGAGTCCAGGGCGTGGAGAGGCCTCGAGGAGAGGACTTGAAGTAGGCTAAATGCGGCTCGTTACAGATGCACTCAATCTGTTTGTCATGTAGACCTTCACTGTCCAGCTCCATTCTTTCACAGGCAGCTGTGTACTGTATTCAGAACACAGACCCGAACTTGGCCGTCTCAGATAACGCTTCGGGAGAGCCTGGATATCCCGAACTTTCCCTTTGGTCCTTCACGCAGCTATTGTAGCGGTAAATTTCGAAAACCTTTAATCTATTTGAGATGCACCTGATTTAAATATGGTCCAAGTACCTGTTATATTGACAGATTTTTATGTTTGAGTCTGTGTGTGACTGTGCTTGCGTAATGCCTTAAGCTCACTAGTGCCTCATTTAAAGTTTTTACCTTCCCTTAAAATTATCTTCATATTTCGTTAGACGGTGTATATGTTCTGCAGTTGAAGCAGTGTCGTTAAACAAGCGAATAATTGATGAATTCTTCCCCAACGCGGTATAATAATTAGATTACTGGAAGAAAAGCCGAAGAACCGTGGTTCAGTTCGGTCCAAGTATATGAGACATTTCTCGACCGTCCAGACCAGAGTGTGACCACCCACCCCCTGCTCAGTAGGTACCCGGAGTCTTTCCCCGGGGAAAAAGCGGTAGAGGCGTGAACCTGAGCACTCAGCTCCATCTAGTGCAACGGTTAGAAATTAGTGGCGCTGTTTTCTGTAGTCACCGTAAGTCTCTAGTTTGTGGTGTTCAGTTAAACACAGAAACAATTTTCGGTATTTTAAAATAGGCCACGATAGCTTCCTTATTTTATCCTGTCGCAACACATTTGTTTTCATCCTGTTAAGAGAATAATCCACAGACCACTGCCGAATTAATCCTAAACGATCCACTATGTGCTCTCCGATTTAGTTGAACCGAGGAGTCGTTATGGCGTATTTCTGTTGATCACGAACCGTGTGTTTCTTACACCGTTTCGAGTGGTTGTTTTCCGTTGTGTTCGTCAGACTAATTTTAAATCACATTGGCCTCGATCACGTGTCATTGTGGTGTACCGGTGATCGCAGATCGCCAAGACAGTTTTGTTGCATCGGGATAGTGAGCATTTCTTCTCCGACTTCTCACTGTCCCAAGTAGGTTTCATGGAAATATATTCATGTTTTATATCCGAGCAGGTTGATGCAGTAGATTTGAAGTCTTAATGCGTAATTTGATTTTCAGCTGCACTACCAGACATCCAAATCGATGTTTTTCTGTAATCAGTGTCTACAGAATAATACTGGAACAACATCTTCAATAGTCTACGAATTCGACCTTCCAAATTACTGCTTAAACACCGCCGTTCTTTATTTTCCAATATAATTTTATTTCAGGCAGGGCAGGATTTTCCTGAAGGAGGTTCGATCCTGAGGATCCACATATATCATGAGCCACTGTACAAAAAGTTATTCGCCCGGGCAATCTGGCGCCTGGGATTTGTGCACCCCTGATATAAATTACAGCTACAGCATCGCCGTTAACGTAATCACTCAATCTATGCCTTGTGTCGAAAAGGCTGGTGTAAGGATAGATCTGGAAATCTGTAGTTTGAAGCTGCCCGATTTGAATCACCCTGGGTTGGCTTATCGAGGGATTTTTATGGTTTTACTAATTTTCATCAGTTGAGAAGCACTGTTATGTGGCAACATTGCATATAAGTTATTAACATTCCTTCGTAAACTTTTCGCACCTACTTCGGATATGATGGTGCCAATGCAGTCAACAAACCATTGTACTGTACCATTCAAGGAGGTGTTTAATCTTACCTTGTCGGACAGCCTTTGAATGAGGTGGAGTGAGGTCTTAACTTGTCAATCTACTTGCTACTAGCAGCTGGTCCATATAATTTGACGCTATATATTTACTGCTTGTTGTTGTTGTTGCATTCCTCATCTATTTCTATGTTTGTACATGTCTTTTATTTTACCTTTTATTTACGGTGAGTTGCTTTCTCCTGCAGTATTCAGTGTGACCTTGTGCAGACCACATACTGACGGCTTGCGGTCATTGCAGCTTCTGGCACATAGACATGTTTGTATTCTGGCTTCCGAGTTATATAAAACAAAAGTCTGATTTCAAATAGAGATCAACCTGATGTAGAGAGAGGAAGAGTGTTTTAAACCTTTAAAGATAAATTCGTAATATTCTTTTGTCTCTGAAGACTAGGGGGAAAATGTAGACAACGAAAGCAAAAGAAACGTAGGGTACGATTGAGGAAAGAAATGAAGAAAGAGGGAAAGAAACAGAGAGGAAAACATTGGAATGAAGGCACATAGGAAACGATATAAACGACACAGAGAAGGTAGAAATATAGCGGTGTGGAAAGTAAGATATTTACTCTTTTTTTAAGAGAGTTCGAGATTTTCTTAAAAGTGTTATTTATACGCTGACAGTTGCTGGTGTCACGTAGTGTCAGTGGTGGATAGATGAATGAATTGAGTAAGGAGCGCTAGTGGAATTATACTAACTGTGAAAAACTGCAGCACCATGAGAAAACACTGTCCCACTCCCACTTTTTCCACCACAAATTTCACAAGGACTGGGCTGGGATCTAATCCGGCCCTCCTGCGGTGAGAGACCGACGAGTAACCGCCCGTGGTGCAGCGCTGACGGCGGTATGAAGCCTGAAGTTGTCCACGGATGATACTTGAGCTTTGCGAGTCATTTTGGATAAGTCGCCGTCACCTGAGGGCCGTCTGGGTTCAGCGTACGTAGTCCGAATTCCGTCGTCAGAACTTGATCCTCATTCTAGAGCCGGTTAAACAAGAATCTTTCCTTCCAGATATGCAGAAACAGGAGCAATGATCTCGGCTGCTAGTTTTTTAATATAAAGTGGTGCAGATTTATTTTTGTCATTTTCGAATACTTTTCTGGTTCGGGTGGTTTGTTGAGTTTGTTTTTCTTACAGTTGAGAATAGGACGTGTTTGTTGAGTTTGTTTTTCTTACAGTTGAGAATAGGACGTGTTTGTTGAGTTTGTTTTTCTTACAGTTGAGAATAGGACGT